>Ga0172371_10000888_pt1 | contig 47216 bp, 38 predicted proteins | sample Lak12m_FD_114543 | JGI IMG/M metagenome (GOLD analysis project Ga0172371, IMG submission 114543) | Freshwater microbial communities from Kabuno Bay, South-Kivu, Congo - kab_022012_12m | ecosystem: Environmental > Aquatic > Freshwater > Lake | place: Democratic Republic of the Congo: South-Kivu... | reverse complement strand
GGACCGGCGGGCGGAGAAACGCAGCCAGGAGTGGGTCAAGCTGGTCAGTGTCAACCCTGGTGCGGCGAGCCGGCTCTTGCGGATGAACGCGGCCCACTGCGCCTGTTTGACCCGATCCTCAGCAAAGACCGGCGTCAACGCCAGGGGCACTTCCATCGGCAAGGGGATCCGTCGTCGCTTGAAGGTCGCCTGCAGAGCCTGGCCCAACACATCACCATCAAAAGCCGAACGCTGCGCCAGCATCCACAGGTCATAGAAATCCTTCATCCGGCTGTTAGCCAGGCCCAGGGTCACCAACGCCTCGAACTTCTCGGCGACAACCACTGACTTGGGATAGGCCAGCACGTGGGGCGCGGGGAAGTCGAGCAAGGTCGGGAAGTCCAGCTCCTCGGCCGGCGGCGTGATCGCATCACCGAAACCGATGTCAACCTGCAGTGGGATGAGCGCGCTGGCCAGGCGCGCCGTCAAATGGATCCGCACGCCGTGATAGATGTTCCCTTCGCGAATGTCTTCGCCGCGCACGGACGCGGGCAGGAATTCGAGGCCATCGCCCGGCACCTCCAGTGCACAGAGCGTCCTGAAGACGGCGACGAGCGTCGCCACATCCGGCGCGCCGTAACCCAACAGGTCCATATCACGCGTGGGCCGCAGCGCAGCCTCGCGCCAGGCGGCAAACAAGAAGGCGCCCTTCAGCACGAACCGACTCCGGTGCTCCGAACAGCTCAAGCGGTAGAGCAGGCGCTCCAGGGCATAGCGCACCAGCACCAGGTCGTACGGCTGCTGCTCGCGATGGGCCAGGTTCAGCAGCCTGTCGTGCACCGAGTGGCTCAGGTTGCGGATTTCCTTCATGCCAGACTCTCCAGATACGGCCGCATCACGTTGGTCATACGGCAGATGACGGCGTAGCGCCAGAGCTGATCCATCGTGAAGCGCCGCTCCCGCCAGCCGGCGCGCAACGCTTCCAAGGCCACCTCCAGCCCGATCTTGTTCCGGAACTTGAAACAGTCCACCACAGTCTTGGCCGGATCATAGACCCGCACAGGCACTCCTTCGACCAGGTGCTCGTCAATCCCTGTCGCCAGCGCAACGGCAGAGAAGCGTACGATTTGCAGCGGCAGCAGGTCGGTCTTGGGCGCACGGGCCGTGTTGCTGAGCGCCAGCCAGATCTCGGCCGGTGATTGGGTAGTCAGGTTGTGGAAACGCAGCGCAGAGAGCAGGCAGACCACGCCCTGAGGCACGCGGCGGCAGATCTCCGCCAGCGTATGCTGCTCGGTGATCTCAACGCTGCGGCTCCTATACAGGCCGCGGCCTACGCGCTCGACGAGCCCCTCCTGTGCCAGGCGCCCCAGGTAGGCACCGGGAAGGCCGCGGGCGAGTAGATCGCGCGGGCGCAGGACACCTTGCTGGCGAACCAGTTCTCGGGCCTGCTCCATTCGGCTGTCGGACATAATAACCTCATTCATGTTATAATACGCCTGTAGTTATTTGTAACAACAGACGTATTATAACATGGTGTCATCACAAATGATAGTCGCACCTTCGTTGCATCTCCACGGAAGCATCTATGTAGATTCTGCACCTGTCCTACTCCATCCGTCTCGGCCGGTACTGGATTGCCTCCGCGATGTGCGCTGGCTGGATCCGCTCGCTCCCCGCCAGGTCCGCGATCGTCCGCGCCAGCTTGAGCACGCGGTGATACGCCCGCGCACTCAAGCTCATCTGGCGCATCGCCGCGCCCAGGAGCTGGCGGCCGGTCTCGTCCACCGGGCAGTGATCGCGCACCTGGGTCGGCCCCATATCGGCGTTCGTAGTCAATTGTTGTAGGGGCGGGGTGACCCCGCCCCTACCCCCGGCGAACCGCGCGCTCTGCCGCGCCCGCGCTGCCTCCACCCGGGCCCGGATCGCGGCCGACGGCTCGCCGCGGCGCTCGTCCGAGAGCTTCTGGAACGGGACGCGCGGCACCTCGACGTGGATATCAATCCGATCCAGCAAGGGACCGGACAGCCGCTTCTGGTAGCGGCTGATCACCATGGGGCTGCACGAGCAGGCGTGCTCCGGGTCGCCCCAGTAACCGCAGGGACACGGATTCATCGAACCGACAAGCATGAAATTAGCCGGGAAGGTCAGGCTGCCTTGTGCGCGGCTGATCGTGACAGTCCTGTCTTCGAGCGGTTGCCGCAACACTTCCAACCCGTGTTGCCCGAACTCCGGCATCTCGTCCAGGAACAGCACGCCGCGGTGCGCCAGGCTGATCTCGCCCGGCCGCGGCCACTGCCCGCCGCCGACCAGGCCGGCGTGCGAGATGGTGTGGTGCGGCGCGCGGAAGGGCCGGTGGCGGATCAGCGGGACGTCGCCGGGCAACATGCCAGCGACGGAGTAGATGCGCGTCACGTCCAGCGCCTCGGTCGGCGTCATGCGGGGGAGGATTGAGGGGAGGGAGCGCGCGAGCAGCGTCTTGCCGGAGCCGGGCGGGCCGGACATCAGGACGTTGTGCCCGCCGGCCGCGGCGACTTCGAGCGCGCGCTTGACATGCTCTTGACCGTAGATACCTGCACAATTATATCAGTCACCCGTTTACTGTAACGAGGTTCTGGGGTGATAACGTGCAGATCTAGTCGGGGGAAGCCGATATCTTCGGAAGTTACTTTTGATAGACGCCTCAAACCTGCGCTGTTGGCGGCAGGATCGGGAACAGTGTGCCTGGACAGTTGGTTGGTAATACCGCAAAAGTCACTACCTGCCGCCTGTCATTCTGAGCGGGTTGGCCCCTAAACTCTCGTAACGGCGAGAATCCAGCGAAGAATCTCATGGCGCGACGAGACCCTTCGCTGGAATCTCGTCGTACCGCACCTCACGGGGCTGACCGCTCAGAGCCTGCCCTGAGTGCACCGAAGGGGTGACAATAGCGAGTTTTGCGGTATTGCGTTGGTTGGCAGACAAATAGCGTGGGCGGCGCAGGCTAGAATACCGGCGGAGTAATGACGGAAATGAAACGTGCTGTCTGATCACCTCGCGGCTCGATGCTCTGCAGGATCGCCCCGTCGAAGTAGATCGTGTCCCCCGGTCCAAGCAGATAGGTCTTCTCGTTCAACTTGATTTCCACCTGTCCTTGCAGAACGTAGATGAACTCCTCGGTCTGCTGGCTGAAGTGCGTCAGCGGCGTCTGGTCGCCCGGCTCTCGTTCGGTGAGAAACGCCTCCATCTTCCTGTTCAGCCTTGGCGTCAACAGTTGGAACGCAATCTGCGAGCCGGGCCAGGTCAGGCGAATCCGCTGGTTGCTCCGCACAACGTGCGTGTCCTGGTCCGATTCCAGCAAAAAGTGGAAGACCGGCACGTCGAGCGCCGTGGCAATCCGGCGCAGAGATTCTATTGATGGGCTTGTCACGCCGCGCTCGACCTGGCTCAGAAAACTCGCTGTCACGCCCGAATGCTCCGCCAGGTCGCGGAGGCTTAGCCCCAATTGCGAACGTCTGTCGCGAACCCGCTCTCCCAAGTCCATCCGGTCGACCTCCTCTCTGTCAGCAAAAGACTGATGAGCCAAGTGTAACACACTATCTGAACGAGCACAAGGGGCGAGTGTGCGAAATGGCCAGGAATATATAAGGGCTGCACAGACAGTGTAGTATTACTTATCCAATACCGTAGTGATAAATTCATACTTGACAAAGCCGGTCGGATATGATACTGTGTTTCTGTCACCTGTGCAATCGTGTTTGGCTGCGCTCGGCCTTTCTGTAGATGTTCAGATAATGTTCCGTGGTAGGGGCGATCCCTTGCGGTCGCCCAGGGCAGGCGCAAGGCACTGCCCCTACGAATCTGTATCTGACGCACTATAGCGTTGCCAGAGAGGGGAGTCACGTGGAAGACAGGAAGCCCGAATTGACGGCCGGGCAAGCGGAACACTCAGCTCCCGCCGATGCTTCTGCCGCGCCGGTGCGGGTCATCGGGCTCGCGGGCAGTCCACGGCGGGGAGGCAACACCGAAGCCCTTCTGGATCGGTTTCTCGCCGGCGCCGCAGGGTGTGGGGCGCAGGTCGAGAAGCTCGTATTGGCAAGACTGAAAGTGAAGGGTTGTGTCGCATGCGAGAAGTGCTTCGAGACCGGCGCCTGTGCGATACGGGATGACTTTCAGGTCGTTTTCGATAAACTGCTGACCGCGGACGTCATCGCCCTGGCGGCACCGCTGTACATGTGGAATGTGCCAGCGCAGGCCAAAGCCGTGATCGACCGCTCCGAGTGCCAATGGGCGCGGCGGTTCGTGCTGTGTGCACCGCTGGACGGTATGCCGGCCGGCAGCCGGCAGCGCCGCGGGGTGTTCATCAGCACCGCAGGCCAGGTCGATGCGAACTTCCAAGGCGCCGTCTTGACCGTGGAAGAGTTCTTCGATGTTTGGGAGGCGCAATATTGGGGCGAGCTCCTGTGCAGCAGCATCGACCCCAAGGGCGCGATCGCAGAGCATCCCGCCAGGCTCAACGAAGCTTTCGAGCTTGGCAGGAACGTCGTTACCGGGTTTCGCCTTTCTTGAAGCCCCCCAGCGGGAGCTAAAGCGTTAAGCACGCCTTCTGAACCACCGGTGTCCTCCACGACGCACACACCGGCGCGTAGTATCCACTGAACGGCTCACGCCGGCAGGCACGCGGATGTGTGCGCAGATACTCCCTTCAACCCTCATCTCTGACGCTCTGAAGTCATCATCTCCCGGATCCGCTGTGCACCTGTCGGAGCCGCGTTGTGGGTCGGCCCGCCAACGGTCACGTGCGCGGCCGTCCAACGCAGGAATGATTGTTCCGGGGAGGCGCCTATGTGAACAGCCTGAGTATCCGTTGATCAATAGACCGAGGGCATCCGTTTCTGAGCTGCGACCAACCCAAATACTATCTGTCAGAGGGGAGAAGAAGATGAACATCCTCAAGAAGAACAAGACCACGGACGCACATCCTTATGTCCCTGAATTGAAGGATCTCTATCGACAGGGTCGGATCTCCCGCCGCGAGTTCCTGCGCATGACCACGTTGTTGGGACTTTCCGCGACGAGTGCCGGCCTGTTCCTTGCCGGATGCGCGACGCAGCCGGCCGCTGTGCCTGCAGCCACTAACGCGCCTGCGGCCGCGGCCGCAACCGCAGTCCCGACGAAGGCGCCAACACAGCCCCCGCCCACCATCACGCGCGGGGGGCACCTCCGCGTGGCCGGCGCGGTGGGACGCGTCGATCACCCTGCCCGTTTCTCATGGCTCGCACTTTCGCAACCCATCCGCCTGGTGGCCGAATACCTCACCTTCACCGGTACCGATAACATCACCCGGCCGTGGCTGCTGGAAAAGTGGGAGGCGAGCGAAGATGTCAAGACCTGGACACTGTACCTCCGCAAGGGGATCAAATTCAACAACGGCGACGAGCTGCAGTCCGCGGACGTCATCAAGACCATGCAGGATTGGTTCAACAAAGAGGTCGGCTCATCGATGCTGGGCCTCATGAGCTACCTGCAGCCGACCAACATCGAGAAGGTCGACGACTACACTATCAAGCTGCACCTCGATTCCGGGCAGATCACTGTGCCGGACAACCTGTTCCACTACCCGGCCCAGATCATGCACAGGAACTTCGAGGGTGACTTCATCAAGCAGCCCATTGGCACCGGCCCCTTCACGCTTAAGGAGTACGCCGAGAGTGAACGCGCCGTGCTCGCGGCCCGCAAAGACTATTGGAAGAACGGGGAGGATGGATCACCGCTCCCCTACCTGGATCAGATCACTTATATCGACCTCGGTGGCGAGGAGACCCCGCAGGTGGCTGCGCTCCAGGCCGGGACCGTTGACGTGGTATCGGAGGCGAAGACCGGCGCCTACCAGGCGCTGAAAGACGATCCCAAGTTCCAGTTCCTGATCGTGCCGAACGGCTCATGCAATGTGATGCGCATGCGGGTGGACCAGGAGCCGTGGACCGACGTGCGCGTGCGCCAGGCGCTGAAGCTGTGCCAGGATCGGGAGAAGATGCGCAGCCTTGCCTTCTTCGGGTTGGGTGACCTCGGAGCCGATTTCCATGTGTCGCCGATCCATCCCGAGTACTGCCAGAAGCCGATCCCAAAGTACGACCCCGAGAAGGCCAAGGCGTTGCTCGCTGAAGCCGGCCACCCCAACGGCCTGCAGGTGGAACTCACCGTTGGCTCTGATGTCGCGGATAACCTGGCCATGGCCGAAGCCCTGAAGGCATCCGCGGCCGCGGGCGGCTTCGATATCAAGCTCAACGCCATCCCCATCAATTCCTACTGGAATGTGTGGACGGAGGTGCCCTTCGGCGTCACGAACTGGCTGCATCGCCCGCTGGGGACGATGTTGCCGCGGTTGGCCTACTCGGCCGATGCCGACGGCAAACCCGTGGCGTGGAACGAGAGCCGCTGGGTGGACAAGGAGTTCAGCGACCTGCTGACCGAGGCCGAGCGGACTCTGGACGTGGAGAAGCGCCGCGCGATCTTCTGCAAGATGGAAGACATCCAACAGGAGCGCGGCTCCGTCGCCATTTCGTTCTTCCTGGCTTCGTTCGCGACCGGCAGCAAGAAAGTACAGAATTTGAAGGCGCATCCCAGCTTCTACAACCTGCTGGATGACGTATGGCTGAAAGAGGCCTAATGCAGCTCGGCTGGAATACGCCCTGAGTTAGTCATTGCGAGGAGGGCGACAGCCCGATTGCGAGGCACGAAGCAAAGCAATCCCGACCTTGAAGCCTGAGATTGCTTCGGGGCTGCGGCCCCTCGCAATGACAATCCCAAGGCTGGATTTGGCCGTGCCGTACTAGCCCCTTGCCGGACAGATTCTCGCCGGCAGAGGAGGTAGCCCGTGTTCAGATTGATCACCCGACGCATCGGCACCATGATCCTGACGATGCTCTTCGTCTCGATCGCGGTCTTCATCGCCAGCGAGGTCGCTCCGGGCAACATCGCGCGTCACATCCTCGGCAACTACGTGACGCCCGAGCAAGAGGCTGCCTTTCTCAAGCAGCTCGGCCTGGATCAACCCCTTCTGAGCCGCTACCTGACCTGGCTCGTCGGCAGCGACTGGCGCGCCGCGAGACTTGTGGGCATGCCCCTCCAACGCGTGAAGCGCCCGGGCACCGAATACTACGAATGGTGGGCAGTGACAGACGATGGCAGGTTGGTGCGCTGGGATCTGAAGGGGGAGGACCTCGTGGCCCAGTACCTGCAGCCGGACGGTTCGACCGTCACCCAGACGGAAAACTTCCGCTGGCAAGCCGGACAAGATGGCACCGCGACATTCTGGGGGGTGAACCCGAAGAATAGCGCCGCCCTCTGGCAGAAAGGCGGCAACCAGTCGTACTGGATGCGGGCAAAGAGCGGCGGCTACTGGACTGAACAGAAGGGCGGCGCGGTGCGTTACATCCCGCTGCAGAAGGGGCTGCTGCGCGGCGATCCCGGCGAGTCGTTGGTGACCGGCCGGCCGGTGGGCGACATCATCGTCCGTCGCCTGCAGAACTCACTCCTGCTCGCCGCCATCTCGTTCGTGTTTATGATGCCGCTGGCACTCTTTCTGGGCGTCGTCGCGGGGGTCAAGCAAGGCACCCTGATCGACCGGATTCTATCGGTGGGCGGGCTGACCACCACAGCCACCCCTGAATTCGCCACCGGCGTGTTTCTGATCTTGATATTCAGCTCGTGGCTGGGCATCCTGCCGGGCGCTACGGTCTTCACCAGCGAGCGGGCCGCTTTCGAGAATCCGACCATGCTGATCTTGCCCGTGCTGACCCTCACGCTCATCGAGCTGGGTTATGTCCTGCGCATCACGCGCGCCAGCATGGTCGAGGTGATGGAGACCTGCTATATCCGGACGGCGATCCTCAAAGGCCTGCCGGACTGGTACATCGTGTTCAAACATGCGCTGCGCAACGCGTTGATGGCCCCTATCACGGTCATCCTGTTGCACGTCGGCTGGTTGATCGGCGGGATCGTCGTGGTCGAGGCGATTTTCGGCTTCCCGGGCCTTGGCCGCTATATGATCGACGCCGCGTTCACGAAGGACGTCTTCGCGCTCGAAGCGGGCTCGATGGTGTTTGTCGCCATCGCCGTGCTCACCCAGCTTCTTGCCGACATCATCTACACGTACCTGAACCCACGGGTACGCTACGCCTGAGGGCTGAGACGAAAAGAAAGGGGGGTCAGATGACAGCGGCAGATTTGACTATCGGTGTGGATCGTGCCCCGCGGCAGCGCGTGGCTGAGATCGTCCTCGCGCTCCTGTCTTCGAAGGTGGCGATGTTCGGCCTGGGGCTGGTGATCTTTTGGATCCTGGTCGCCCTGCTGGCGCCGGTCGTGGCGCCTTACGATCCCCTGGCGCAGGACGCCGGCGCGATGAACCAGGGCCCCACCGCCGCCCACCTGCTCGGGACCGATCATCTCGGCCGCGACCTGCTGTCGCGCATCGCCTACGGGAGCCGTCTCATCCTGGTGCTGGCCCCGCTGGCTGCGTTGTGCTCGGTGGCAGCCGGCACGGCGCTGGGGCTCGCCGCGGGCTATTTCGGCGGCTGGCTCGATGAAATCCTGATGCGCATCCTGGACGCCATCATGGTGTTCCCGACGATCTTGCTCTATCTGATCGTCATCGCGGCGTTTGGCGCATCCGCGACCAACGTTGTGATCGCCATTGCGATCGCCGGCGCGCCCGGGATCGCCCGCATGGTGCGCAGCCTGACCATCGACATCAAGACCCGCGATTACATTGCCGCGGCGCACCTGCGCGGCGAGCCCGCCCTTTACATCATGTGGGTGGAGATCTTGCCCAACGCGCGCGGCCCGATCATCGTCGATGCCATGATCCGGGTGGGCTACGCCGTGTTCTCCATCGGCACGTTGGGCTTTCTGGGCCTGGGCCTGCCGCCGCCCGCGCCTGATTGGGGCAGCATGGTGCTGGCAGGACGGCGCTTCATCTGGACAAATCCCTGGGCCGTCCTCTGGCCCGCCCTGGCGATCTCCTCGTTGGTGGTCGGCCTCAACCTGCTGGCCGACGGGCTGCGGGAAGAGAGCCTGCGCTACCAGTAGCGGGACAGGATGGCAGCAATGAAAAACCAGCGCTCAGACCCAGGACCGGCCGCAGTAGCATGGCCCGCAGTTCCGGTCAGTGAGACCATCCTCGAGGTGACCAACCTGGCGGTCGCGTATCAGACCCGGCGCGGCGCGGTGAGCGCGGTCCGGGATGTTTCCTTCGCCGTGCGTCGCGGGGAGGTTTTCGGCCTGGTCGGCGAGTCGGGCTGCGGGAAGAGCACCGTCGCCTTCAGCATCGTCAACCACCTGGGCCGCAACGGCCGGATCGCCTCCGGGGGCATCCTGTTTCAGGGCGAGAACCTGGTCGGCCGGCCCAAAGCGGACCTGCGCCGGCTCCGCGGAAACCGCATCGCGATGGTCTACCAGGATCCGATGTCCGCGCTCAATCCATCCCTGCGCATCCGCGATCAACTGAACGAAGTGCTGATCCGCCACCAGGGCATGACGCGGCCGGAGGCTGACGCGCGCTGCGTCGAGATGCTGCGCCGGGTGCAGATGCCGGATCCTGAGGCCATGCTCGCGCGCTTCCCGCACCAGATATCGGGCGGCCAGCAGCAGCGCGTGCTGATCGCCATGGCGCTCCTGAACCATCCTGCGCTCCTGATCATGGACGAGCCGACGACCGCGCTGGATGTCACCGTCGAAGCCGCGGTGCTCGACCTGATCGGCGAGCTGCGCAAGGACTTCGATACGGCCATCCTGTACATCAGCCATAACCTCGGGGTGATCGCACGCGTCGCGGACCGTGTCGGTGTGATGTATGCCGGGGAGATCGTGGAAACGGCGCCGACGCGCGACATCTTCCTCAGTCCCCAGCACCCCTATACCGTCGGCCTGCTCGGCTGCGTGCCCAGGCTCGGCAGTTCCAAGGAGTCCAGCTCGCTGATCCCCATCCTCGGCAGTGTGCCGGCGCCGGACAAGCTGCCCCCCGGTTGCACCTTCGGGCCGCGCTGCGGGCACGCGCAGAAGGTCTGCAGACAGGCGCGCCCTAAACTTCTGCAAACGCGGCCGGGCCAGGGCGTGGCCTGTCACTTCCCAGGCGCGCAGTGCCTCGAGCGCACCGTCCAGGCGCCGGCGCTCGATGCCTCGTCCCGCCGGCCCGCGCAGCCGCTGCTGGCGATCGACGGCCTGAAGACGCACTACGCGCAGGCGCGATCCCTGCTCGGCGCGCTCCGCCGAGAGGAAAGGCCCTCGGTCAAGGCGGTCGATGGCGTCAGCCTGACGCTGCAGAGCGGCCGCACGCTGGGCATCGTCGGCGAGTCGGGCTGCGGCAAGACCACGCTGGCCAAGACGATCGTGGGCCTCGAACCGCTGACCGGTGGCACGATCGACTTCCTGGGGTTCGACCTGTCCCTCCCCGCCGGCAAACGCGATCTGAACCTGCTCAAGCAGCTCCAGATGGTGTTTCAGAACCCTGATTCCACGATGAATCCCTCGTTTACCGTCGGACGTCAGCTCGCACGACCTCTCAGGCGCTTCAAGACGGTGCCGGCCGACAAGGTCGACGCCGAGGTCGTCAGGCTCCTGGAGTCCGTCAAGCTGCGGGCGGATTATCGCGACCGCCTGCCGCGGCAGTTGAGCGGCGGCGAGAAGCAGCGTGTCGGCATCGCGCGGGCGTTCGCGGCGCGACCGGACCTGGTGGTGTGCGACGAACCGGTGTCTTCGCTCGACGTGTCGGTGCAGGCTGCGGTGCTTAACCTGCTGTTGGAGATCCAGGAGCAGCAGGGGACGGCGCTGGTATTCATCGCCCACGACCTGAGCGTCGTCCGCTTCTTCTCCGACTATGTCGGCGTCATGTACCTGGGCCAGGTTTGCGAATACGGGTCGGCGGAGGCCATCTACGCCCCGCCCTATCACCCGTACACCGAGGCCCTGCTCTCGGCCGTCCCGATCGCGGACCCGACCGCGGAGCAGAAGCGCGTCCGCCTGACCGGACCGGTGCCCAGCGCGTTGCACCCGCCCGCAGGGTGCAGGTTTCACACGCGATGCCACCGCAGCCGCGACATCTGCGCTACCCAGGCGCCGGCCTGGCAGGATGCCGGGGGCGGACACCGCATCTGCTGCCACATTCCCTTGGATGAACTGCGTCGCATACCGCCTGTCATTTCGGCTGTGTAGTACAGCTTGGCGTAAGTCCACCCAAGGTTAGTCATTACGAGTTCCCGATGCCGCGGCCATCATGTGCCCCAGCATCGACAGTCATTGCGAGGGCGGGTGAGCCGGCGATAGCCCGAAGCAATCCCGCACCTATGCTTGAGATTGCTTCGGGGCTGCGGGCGCTGAAGGCGCTGCGGCCCCTCGCAATGACTAACCCGGGGCGTAATTCGGCCGAGATGTACTAGGCCGCGGCGCTGCAACAGTAAAAGCAAAGCTATCGAACACATGGAGAAACGATCATGGCGAGACCGGGGCCCAGCGGCGGACAGTACTGCCCGCTGACGCAAGAACAGATCCTTCAGATTCATCGGGCATCGCTGGAAGTGCTCGAGCGCACGGGCATTCACGTAGAACATGAGCACGCGCGCGAGCTGTTCCGGCAGGGCGGCGCGCGGGTTGACGGCGCGCGGGTGTACATCTCGGAGCAGATGGTGGAGGCGGCCCTCGCGCTCGCGCCGTCGCGGGTGCTCCTGGCCGGCCGCGATCCGGCCAACGACATCGTGCTCGAGGACAAACGGGTCTACGCCGGCACGGGCGGGTCACCGACCATGGTGCTCGACCCGGCCGCGGACGGCGTGCGGCCCGCCACCCTGTCTGACCTGCAGCGCATGATCGCCGTGGTGGACAAGCTGGCCCACTGCGACTTCGCGGTGATGCCCATCTACCCCACCGACATCCCGGCCGAGCACGTGCCGGTCAATCGTTTCTACACCTGTCTGACCCACACAACGAAACATGTAATGGGCGGCGTGGACTCGGCGCAGGGCGCGCGGCAGGTGATCGAGCTCGCGACGCTCATCGCCGGCTCCGCCGAAGCGCTCCGGGCCCGGCCCATCGTGTCGGCCATCGCCTGCTGGATGGTCAGCCCGCTGCACCTCGACACGCCGGTGACCGAGATCCTGCTGACCTGGTGCGGGCAGGGGCTGCCGCTGGCGCTCTCCTCTGCGCCCATGGCCGGTTCCACCTCGCCGGTCACCCTGGCCGGGACGTTGACCCAGCTCAATGCCGAGCAACTGAGCGGCATTGTGCTCACACAGTTGGTCCGGCCGGGCACACCCGTCCTTGCCGGCTACATCCCGGGCGTGGCGGACATGCGCAGCGGCGACTACCTGGGCGGCACGGTGGAATTCGGCATGATGCAGGCGGCCGCCGCGCAGATGGCGCATTTCTACCAGGTGCCCATCTACTGCTCCGGCGGGATGACCGACGCCAAGATCCCGGACGCGCAGGCAGGCTACGAAAAGATGGCCACCTTCCTGCTGGCAGCCATGAGCGGCGCGAACTACATCCACCACGCCATCGGGATGATCAACAACATGAGCGCTGCGTCGCTGGAACAGGCGGTCATCGACGATGAAATCGTGGGGATGGCCATGCGGGCGCTGCGCGGCATCGAGCTGACCCCCGAAACCCTGGCGGTGGAGGCCATTGACCGGGTCGGGCCGGGCGGCCACTACCTCACCGATCCGCTGACCCTGCAATACATGCGCTCGGAGAACTTCCAGCCCCGCGTTTCGGATCGTCGCAACCGGACGGGGTGGGAAGAGGCGGGGCGGCAGGACACGCGGCAGCGGGCCGCGGCCCGCGCCGCCCGCCTGCTGGCCGGTCCCGCGGCGCCCGGGCTCGCGCCCGAGGTAGACGCAGCCATCCGCTCGCGATTCCAGATACTACTTGAACCTGCGTGAAGGAGCTTTTGGATGATCTGCTTCATCGACCTGGAGCACGAGAGCTGGCTGGTGCGCCGGCAGGATCGGCTCGAGCACTACGGCTTCATCATGGACGTCAAGCTCAAGCTGGAGGAGCTCTCTGGCCAGCCGTGCATCGTGCAGCGATATCGCGACGTCACACTGGAAAGGCTGCGCGCGCTCGGCATCCGGGCGCTGGTGATCAGTGGGAATGCGACCGGCTTCGAGAGGTACGATGCCAGCATCTTGGCCGAGCTGCACCGGATCATCCGCGCGGCCGAGTGGCCGATCATCGGCTTCTGCGGCGGCCATCAACAGATCGCTACGGCCCACGGTGCGGAGGTCGGGCCGATGCGGCTCCTGCGCTCGGATGAACCGGACATCACCGATCTGTCCGGGCCCGGCTATCTCAAGGAGTGGGGATTCACGCCGGTGTCGGTGGTAGCGGAAGATCCCATCCTGGCGGGGCTGAGCCGCGCGCCGGAATTCCTGGAGGTGCACTACTGCGAGGCGAAACAGCTTCCCGCTGGCTTCCGGCTTCTGGCATCCACCTCCGACTGCCGCGTTCAGCTCATCAGGCGCGAGGACAAACCCGTGTACGGCGCGCAGTTCCACCCGGAGGGCTACACCGAGTGGCCCTACGACGACCGCAGCGAGTTGGTGAATCTGATCTACCCTGAGGGGTACTCGGTGACGCAGCCGGCCGGCCGGAAGCTCCTGGAGAACTTCTTCCGCGTCGCTGGCGTGATGTCATAGGAGCTGCCATGTCCTTTTCCGATCGCGTCGTGGGCTTCACCCTGGACACACGATGGTCAGGGTTGCCGAGCGAAGTGCAACACCAGGCAAAGCGCTGCCTGCTCGACGCGCTGGGTGCGCTGCTGGCGGGCACGCGCACCCCCGTCGCCAGCCTCATGGCGGACTTCGCCCGGTCACAGTTCAGCGGAGACCAGGCAGCCATCCTCGGCGCCTCGGCCCGCGCCTCGTTGGTCGGCGCCGCGCTCGCAAACGGTTTCGCCGGGAACGCGCTGGACATCGATGACGGCTATCGCCGGATCAAGGGCCATCCCGGCGCTTGCGTCTTGCCGGCGGTTCTGGCGGCCGGTGAGGTCACGGACTGCGTCGGTGACGAGTTCCTGACCGCGCTGGTCATCGGCTACGAAGTCGGCATCCGTGCCGGGCTGATCCGTCACGCCACCTACACCACCTATCACTCGTCGGGCAGTTGGGGGGCGATTGCCGGCGCGGCAGCCGCGGGCCGGCTGCTGGGCCTGGATGAGGCACAACTTTGGCACGCGATGGGGACAGCCGAATACCACGCCCCGATTGCGCCCATGATGAAGGGCATCGAGGCGCCCTCGATGGGCAAGGACAGCATCGGCTGGGGGTGCCTGGTGGCCCTCTCGTCGGTCCTGATGGCCGATCGCGGCTTCACCGGAATTCGGCCGCTGTTCGATGATACGCCGGACACAGCGTGGATCAGCGGGCTGGGCGAAACATACGAGATCATGAACCTCTACTTCAAACCCTACTGCGCGTGCCGGTGGGCGCAGCCGGCCGTCGATGGCGCGCTGAAGATCTGCCGGGAGGCTGGGCTCGCTACGGGCGACATCCGGAGCATCAAGGTTCACACCTTCGCCGAAGCGGCCGCGCTGAGCCGGAGCTACCCGGCGGACACCGAGGAGGCGCAATATAACCTGGCCTTCCCGATCGCGGCAGCCCTGGTCGACGGAGAGGTGGGGCCTCGTCAGGTGCTGCCGCCGCGGCTGTTTGGCCAGGACTTCCATACCATGATGGACAGGATCACGGTTGCCGCAGAAGAGAGGTTCCAGCGGGAGTTCCCGGACAAAGCCCTGGCTGAGGTCAGCATCGAGACGCACGACGGCAGGATCCTCACGTCCGGCGTGATGCCGGCGCGCTGGGACACCGGGTCGACCCTCCCTACCGATGATGAACTGAGCGCGAAGTTTCACTGGCTGGTCGCACCGATCATGGGCGCCGGGCACGCCCGGCTGATCGAATCGTTGGTATGGCGACTTGAAGCGCACCGCTTGAGCGAGCTTATCGGCCTTTGCGCCTGGCCGCTGGAGCATGGTGCCGCCGGCCACCTACAGGAGCAACACATGGACACGCAACAAATCATCGATCTGAACCACGAATTCACCTTCTTCACCTGGTCGGTGCAGAGCCAGGTGCAGCCGCTCACCGCGGTCCGAGGGGAAGGGGTCTACTTCTGGGATGCCGACGGCGCCCGCTACCTCGACTTCTCCTCCCAGCTCATGAACGTCAACGCCGGCCACGGCAACCGGCGGATCATCGAGGCCGTGCAGGCGCAGGTGGCCAGCATGGCCTACGCCTACCCCGGCATCGCCACCGAGGTCAGGGGCCGGCTCGGCCAACTGCTGGCCGAGATCACGCCGGGCGACCTGTGCAAGACGTTGTTCACCACCGGCGGCGGCGAGGCCAACGAGAACGCCATCAAGTTCGCCCGGCTCTACACCGGCCGGCACAAGCTGCTGGCCCGCTACCGGTCGTTCCACGGCGCCACCGCGGGCGCGCTGACCCTCACCGGCGACCCCTACCGGCTGCCGGTCGAGCCGCTGATCTCCGGCGTCGTCCACTTCATGGACCCCTACTGCTACCGCTGCCCCTTCGGCTGGACGCGCGAAACCTGTCATCGCGAATGTATCAGCCACGTCGAGCAGGTGGTAGAATTCGAGGGGCCGGAGGACATCGCGGCGATCGTGCTGGAAGGGGTCACCGGCAGCAACGGCCTCATCATTCCGCCCGACGACTACTGGCCGCGCATTCGCGCCCTCTGCGACAAGTATGGTATCTTGCTGGTGTCGGATGAGGTGATGAGCGGCTTCGGGCGCACAGGCAAATGGTTCGGCGTCGACCACTGGGGCGTGGTGCCGGACATCATGACCATGGGCAAAGGGATCACATCGGGCTACGTGCCGCTGGGCGCGGTGATCGTATCGCGCGCCATCGCCGACTACTTCGAGAACCGGCGGCTCCCGATGGGCCTGACCTACTCGGGGCACCCGGTGGGGGTGGCCGCGGGCGTGGCGGCCGTCGAAGCGTACCGGGAAGAGGGAATGATCGAGAACGCCCAACGCCTGGGCGTCATCCTGAAAGAGGGCCTGGAAGAATTGATGGCGAAGCATCCGTCAGTGGGCGATGTGCGCAGCATCGGGCTCTTCTCGACCCTCGAGCTGGTCAAGGATCGGGAAACGAAGGCGCCGCTGGCGCCGTTGCCGGGGATGCCTTCCGCGCCCGGGGACGCGAACGTCGCGCCCAGGCTGGCGAAGGCCATCCGGGAGCGCGGCATGCACTGCTTCGTCAAGTGGAACCATCTTTTCCCCATCCCGCCGCTGTGCATCAGCGAGAGCGAGCTGGCTGACGGCCTGCGCATCCTGGACGAGGCATTGGTCGTGGCGGATGAGATGGTAGAATAGGAACCCATGACCAACCACTACGACGTCATCATCGTCGGCGGCGGGATGCTGGGACTTGCCACGGCCTACCACCTGGCCCGCCGCGGGGCGCGCGCCCTTGTGCTGGAGGCCGGCGAGCTGGGCGGCGGATCATCCGGCGCGTGCACCGGCCGCGCCCAGGTTGCTGAGGGCCATCTCGACCCGCTGAATCTGCGGCTGATCCGGGATGGGCTGGCCCGGCTGGAGCATCTGGAGCAGGAGTTAGCCTTTTCTTTCGAGTGGCGTCGCATCGGCTTCCTGGCCTTGATCAATTCGCAACATCTCTGGGATGAATGGACCGGCCGTGCGGCGCAGCTCACCGCGGCCGGCATCCCCACCGAGATGCTGGACCAGGCGGCCTTGCGCGAGGCAGAGCCGTATCTGAATGCCGACGGCTTCCTCGGTGCAGCTTATGCGCTCGAAGGGCTGCTCAACCCGCTCCGGTTCTGCGCCGCGTATGCCCGGGCCGCGCGGCGACACGGAGCGCAGCTCCGGCCGCGGACACCGGTCACAGCCATGCAGGTGAACGGCCGGCGGGTAGCAGCCGTCGAGACCCGGACGGAGCGTTTCGAGGCTGATCGTGTGGCCATCATGGCTGGCGCCTGGACCGCCCAAGTCGGCCGCATGGCGGGGGCCTACGTACCTGTCCGCCATACGCACGTCGAGGCGTTCGTCACCGAGCCGGTGGCCCTCCCCCTCAACAACACCGTCGAGCTGGCCAACTTCTACGAGACCATCCTTGGCAAGGAGCGGGCCGTGTCGGTCGGCTTCAGCCGCGACGCGCACGGCAGCCTGGTGGTCACTGAGGCGGTGTTCAGGACGGCCGAACTGCACCGCCGTTCCTCCGCCTGGGGCCTGGCCGCGGTGGCGGCCGACCTGCTGCGGCTCTACCCCGCGTTGGCTGGGGTGCGCGTCGTGCGCGGCTGGGCCATCCCCACGCCGGACAGCCCTGACGAACAGCCGCTGGTGGGCTGGGTGCCCGGGCGCGACAACCTGTTCGTGGCCGCCGGATTCATGGAGACGATCACCACGGTGCCGCTGATCTGCGACTGGATGGCGGGCATGATCCTGGGCGAGACGCCGCCCGTCGATCTCAGTTTGTTCGCACCGGGGCGGTTCGGCTCGCCGGTGGTTTTAACCACCGGCTGATAAGGTGAAAGCCGGTTGCAACCGGCTGGCCGGACTGCTGACCGGGCTCAACCGGCTTCGAGCCGGTTTTCACCTGCTGAGGCGGTTTGTTCGCACCGGGGCGGTTCGGCTCGCCGGTGGTTTTAACCACCGGCTGATAAGGTGAAAGCCGGTTGCAACCGGCTGGCCGGACCGCTGACCGGGCTCAACCGGCTTCGAGCCGGTTTTCACCTGCTGAGGCGGTGGTTTCAACCACCGCCGGGCCTGCAAGAAGGAATGAGCAGTGTCATGAGAAGCTCGCGTCTACCCCGCGCTTCGGGCAGCGCCATGGTGGAGGTCACCGTGGATGGCGATCCGGTCCAGGCCTACCCCGGCGAGACGGTGGCAACTGTGTTGCTTGCGGCTGGCCGTCGGACCTTCCGGCACACCGACCATCTCCACGCGCCCCGCGGCCTGTTCTGCGGCATGGGGGTCTGCTTTGACTGCCTGGTGACCGTCGACGGCCAGGCGAATGTACGGGCTTGCATGACGCCCGTTCGGGCCGGGATGATAATTGAGACGGGAGGGTCGTCCGATGCCTGACCTCATCGCGCAGCATCTTCAGGCTGAGTTGGCGATCGTCGGCGCGGGGCCGGCAGGGCTGGCTGCCGCGGCCGAGGCGAGCGATCTCGGCGTGCCGGTCACCCTGATTGACATCTTCCCGCGGCCCGGCGGCCAGTACTTCAAACAGACCCCGCCCGAGCTCGACGGGGTACCGGATGGCCACGCCCGGCCGTTGCTCGACCGCCTCTCCCGAGCGGAAATGGAGGTCATTTCCGACACGGCGGTCTGGGGCATCTTCCCCGAAGGCGAAGGTTACCTTCTGTGCCTCTATGGCCCGGCAGGCACCCCGCGCCGTTTGCTGGCCAAGAAGGTTATCCTGGCGCCGGGCGCGTACGACCGGCCCGTGCCCTTTCCGGGCTGGACCCTGCCGGGCGTGATGACAGCGGGAGCCGCCTTGACCCTGGTGAAGCACCAGCGGCTGCTGCCCGGCCGGCGGTTCCTGTTGAGCGGCACCGGGCCGCTCCAACTGGTGCTGGCGCGCCACCTCCTCGATGCCGGGGGCGAGGTCGCGGCCGTCCTGGACGCGAATCCGTTCCCCTGGCGCGCCTGGCGGCACGCGCCCGCAGCCTGGGGCCAGTGGGAGCGTCTGGCTGAGGGCTGGGCCGCGTGGCGGACGATGCGCAAGGCCGGCGCGGCGCTCCGCTGGGGCCACGTGGTGCGCCGCGCCGAAGGTGAGGGAGAAGTCGCGCGCGCCGTCATCGGCCCCGTCGGGGGCGATGACACGGAAACCATCGCAGTTGACACCATTTGTCTGGGCCACGGCCTCACGCCATCGGTCCACCTTGCACGCCAGGCCGGCTGCGAGCACCGCTACGACCCCGTTCAGCAAGCCTGCCTGCCCGTGCGCGACGAGTGGCTTCAGACCACGCTGTCGGGGATCTTTGTAGTCGGTGATGGCGCGGGGATCGGCGGCAAGGACGTGGCGCAGTGGGAGGGCCGGCTCGCCGCGTTGGCCGCCGCGCGCAAACTTGCGCGGACCGTCGCGGCCGACAGGATCGCCGCGGTCCGCCGCGAGCTGGCCCGGCAGCGCCGGTTTGCGGCGGTGTTGATCGACCTCTTCCCCGCGTCCGCGCACCTGGGCGACCTGCTGACCGACGACACCGTGTTGTGCCGTTGCGAGGAGATCACGGTGGGCGAGATCCGCCGTGTCGTCGCAGAGGGCGCGGAGACGCTGAACGCGGTCCGTATGGTCACGCGTGCTGGCATGGGCCGCTGCCAGGGCCGCATGTGCGGCGGACCGGTGGCCGAGCTGCTGGCCCGCGAACTCGGCCAGCCGGTGGATGCGTTGGGACAGGTCACCCCGCGGCCGCCGGTCGTGCCCGTGCCGTTGGAAGGGTTGTTGGAGGAGGAAGCGTGAACCTCACCCCCCTACCCCTCTCGCCTCACAGGAGAGGGGGGAATTCAGCGCCCCTTCCCTCGCAGGGAGGGGGTTGGGAGGTAGGTGGCACCCCCGATGCAGTCGTCGTTGGCGGCGGGCTGATCGGTTCTTCCATCGCCTATCACCTGGCGCGCGCCGGCGTGCGCACGCTGCTGATCGAGCAGGGCGATCTGGCGTCGGGCGCGTCCGGCGCCAACTTCGGCAACGTGCAGGTGGAGGACGCCGAGTTCGGCCTGAGCCTGGAGCTGACGCTGCGCAGCTACGCCAGGTTTGCCTCGCTGGGCGCCGAGCTCGATTACGACGTGGGCTACCGCAAGACAGGCAACCTGCTGCTCATCGAGAACCAGCATCAATGGGCGATGATGCGGCAGCGCGCGACCCGCTTGCAGGCCGCCGGTGTGCGCGCGGTGCTGCTCGACCGGGATGAAACCTGCCGCCTCGAGCCGCATCTTGCACCGGAGGCGATCCTCGGCGCGCTGTACAATCCCGACGAGGGGATGCTGGACCCGTTCAGGCTGGTGCATGCGTATACGCGGCGCGGCCGGGACGCCGGCCTCGCAGTCTGGACGCACACCCGAGTCTCGGGCATCGTGGTGCGCAGCGGCCGCGTGGCCGGCGTGGCCACGACGCGCGGCTCCGTGTCCGCAGGGTGGGTGATCCTGGCGGCCGGCGCCTGGTCCCGCGAGCTGGGACGGACCGCAGGTCTGGATCTGCCCCTCCAGTGGGTTCACGGCGAGGCCGCCATCACCGGACCGCTGCCGCCGATGGCACGGAACGCCATGACCACGGCCGCGTTTTTTGAGGCGACCGAAGGCGCCGGCGAGCAGACCGTCGGCTTTTGCCTGCGCCAACGGCCGCACGGCAACGTGATGATCGGCGAAGCCGCGCGCGTCACCCAAAGATTGAGCCGTGCTGCCACCGCCACGGCCCTGCCCGCGGTGGCAGCCGAGGCGGAGCGGTGGCTTCCTGCCTTGCGCCGCGCCGCGGTGATCCGTTCCTGGGCCATTCCCGTCGCCTTTACGGCCGACAGCAGGCCGCTGCTGGGACCTGTGGATGGCGTGGCGGGCCTGTTGGTGGCGACCGGGCTCAAGAGCACGATCATCCTCACCCCGCTGGTCGGGGAGTTGGTGGCGGGGATGGTCACGGGCGAGACGCGCGATGCCCGGCTGGTGGAGTTCTCGCCGTCGCGGATGCGCGATGCAGCGCAAGATTGATCAGCATGTGAGTTGCCCATGTCGCGAGCGGATGCGGTCAGGCAAGAAACTTTCACTGCTCTCACATCCTACACAAATTCGGAGAATGTGCCATGAAACTGCTGCGTATTGATCTGACCCGCCAGCAGGCGATGACGGAAGACCTGGCTGACGCGCTCAGCGGCGGGCGGCTGCTGACGGCCGAGATTCTGACGCGCGAGATCGATCCCGGCTGCGACCCCTTGGAGGCGGGCAATCCCCTGGTGTTCGCCGCCGGCGCGCTGGCCGGCTGGGGCATCTCGGATGCGGGCCGGCTCTCCGTCGGCGCGAAGAGCCCGCTTACCGGTGGGATCAAGGAGAGCAACACGGGCGGCGACGTGGGCGACCAGCTCGCCAACCTGGGCTACCGCGGGGCGATCGTGACGGGTGCGCTCCCGGCAGACGTGTCGCCGATGGTGTTGGTGATTGATGGCGGGGACGCCGATCCCGTGCGCTTCGTGCCCGCGCCGGACTATCGCGGGCTGTGGCTGGAGGCGACCGCCGAGCGGCTCAAGGCCGATTTCGGCGACGGCTATACTTACCTGGCCATCGGACCGGCTGGCGAGATGCTGATGCCCTCCGCGGCCATCTGCGCGGGAGACGTGCACGGTGGGCCCTACCGCTTTGCGGCGCGGGGCGGCCTGGGTGCGGTGATGGGCAGCAAGGGCCTCAAGGCGCTGTTGATCCGCAAGACGAAAAGCACCACCCGGCCCCGCACCGCCGAGTTCCGGGCGGCGGTCACAACCTATCACAAGGTGCTGGCCAGCAACCCGCGCATCGAGGTGTTGCGCAAGTACGGCACGGCATCGACCGTGATGCTGGTGCAGTCTCTGGGCGGGCTGCCCACCCACAACTTCAGCCAGGGCACCTTCGCGGAGGCCGAGCGCCTGTCGGGCGAAGCCTTGCACGAGTTGATCACGGCGCGCGGGGGTGAGGGCACGCCCACGGAGAGCTGCATGGCGACGTGCGTTATCCAATGCTCCAACATCTACCCCGATGTAGCCGGCCGGCGGCTGGTGGCGCCGATGGAGTACGAGACGCTGGGCATGTGCGGCTCGAACCTGGGTATCGGCGACCCGGATGCGGTGGCCCGCATCAACCGGCTGTGCAACGAGCTGGGCCTCGACACCATCGAGGTCGGCGCGACGCTGGGCGTGGCGGCTGAGGCGGGGGTTTGGGCCTTCGGTGACGCGGCCCGCGCGCTCGCGCTGGTGGAGGAGATCGGCCAGGGCACGGTGCTGGGCCGGCTGCTGGGCCAGGGGTGCTACATCGCGGGCCGGACGCTCGGTGTCCGCCGCATCCCGGCTGTCAAACGGCAGGCGATCTCAGCCTACGACCCGCGCGCCGTGAAGGGGACGGGGGTGACCTACGCCACCAGCCCCATGGGCGGCGATCACACCGCGGGCCTGACTGTGTTTGCGCCGGTAGATCACCATGACCGCAAAGGACAGGTAGCTCTATCGCGCGGCACGCAGACTACCCGCGCGGCCTATGACGCGCTCGGACTCTGCGTCTTCCTGCTCGGCTCCACCGCCGCACGACCGGAGTTGATCACTGACATGCTGGCCGCGGCGTACGATGTGCCGGTGGCGCCATCCTACCTGGCCGAAATGGGCCGCCGTGTGATCGACCTGGAACGGGATTTCAACCGCCGCGCCGGCCTGACCGAGGCCACCGATCGCCTGCCCGGTTTCTTCACAACCGAAACCCTGGGGCCTGACGGCGGGCAGTGGGATGTGCCGGATGAGGAATTGGACGGGATATGGGCCGGGTGAGTGACTGAATCTTTCTTCATCGCTCGTCGTGCGCTGGGTCATCGGGGGAGGATCGCACATGCCAGATGCGGATGAGGGCAGAGGAGGGTTGCGAATCAACGTCCGCTTCTACAACATCGTGGCCGATCAGGCGGGCAGGCGGGAGGAGGAGCGGTGGGTTCCTGAGGGCAGTGCGATCGCCGACCTGATGCGTGACCTGGCGGCGCGGTATCCGGCCCTGGGCTCCTTCGGCGGGCTTGGGACACGACGCTATGCCAGCGCGGACGATCCTTCCTCCATAAATCCATTTCGGCTGTTTCGGAACGGGCGAATCGTCCTCGACACCGGCGAGTTGCTGGCCGATGGGGACGAAATCCGTATCTTTCCAATCATCTCCGGTGGTTAGCAACATGAGAGGATGCGACATATGGAGATTCCTGAGACGCTTACGGAGATCCGCCACTACACCGGCGAAGGTTACCGGCCGCTGATCGACTTCGGCGCCTGGCGCGTTGCGATCTTGCGTTACATCGACGAGCTGTTGCCCGAGCGTCTGACGCAGATGCAGCGCCATGACGAAACTGACGAGGTCTTCGTCTTGCTGGCCGGCCGGTGCATCTTGTACCTCGGCGAGGGCGGCGACCGGGTGGACGCGATCCGCGTGATCGATATGGAGCCGTTGAAGCTCTACAACGTCAAGCGGTCCGCCTGGCACACCCACACCCTGAGCGTGGACGCCACGGTTCTGATCGTTGAGAATTGCGACACCGTCCCCGCGAATTCTCCCCAGGTGCCCCTGGAGCCAGCGCAAAGGGACCAGGTGGTCAGGTTTGCCCGAACGTTGTGGGGCCAGGAGCCTCCCCTGGCTGATCATGGCACCGGCAACTGAACGAAGGGACCATCAGCTATGCAAGAGCAGATCGATCTCCTGGTAACCGGCGGCACGGTCGTCACCCAGAACCCGGCCAGGGAAATCATCGCGGATGCCGCGGTCGCGATACGGGGTGACACCATCGTAGCCGTCGGCCCTGGCCTGGCGCTGGACGCGTGCTATGAGGCGCGGCGGCGCATCGATGCAACCGGGCGGTATGTGTTTCCGGGAATGATCAACACACACACCCACCTGTATCAAACTTTCATGAAGGGATTGGGCGAGGGGCTACCGCTGTACCAGTGGATCGACGAAATCACTGCGCCCAGCACCGTCGCCATGACCCCGCGCGAAGGTTATCTGTCGGCCCTTCTGGGCGGCATCGAGGCGCTGCGCAGCGGCACCACCACCGTGCTGGACTTCATGTACTCGATGCCGCGGACCGACCTCTACCGGTCGGTCGCGGCGGCGCTGGGGGACCTGGGGCTGCGCGGGGTATTGGCGCGGGGTTTCATGGACTACGGCGAGCATCACGGCATGCCGCTGTGCCAGTTATACCCGGTGGACCGGGCGCTGGCGGAATGGGACGACCTGCGGGCGGAGCTGGCCGCGCCACTGTTTTCGTTCGCCCTGGCGCCCGAGATCCCGTTCGCGGTCAGCCGGGGCGGTCTGCTGTCCCTGCGCCGCTACGCCGACAGGCATGGTCTGCTCATCACCATGCACGTACACGAAAATGACCTGGACGACCGCGCCACCCTGACCGACTACGGCCGGCGCACGGTACCCTTCCTCGATGAGATGGGCTTCTGGGGGCCGGACGTACTGGCGGTGCACTGCATCAAGACGCAAGCGGAAGACATCGAGATCTTCGCCCGGCATGACGTCAAGGTATCATACAACCCCGTCAGCAACATGTACATGGGCATGGGCTTCGCGCCGATCCGGGCGATGCGGCAGGCCGGGCTGACCGTGGCGCTGGGGACGGACGGCGCAGCCAGCCACAACTGCCAGGACATGATCGAGACGCTCAAGATCGCGGCGCTGCTGCAGAAGATGGCGCAGGAGGATCCGACCGCCATCACCGCGGCGCAGGCGCTCGACATGGCAACCGTCGACGGCGCGCGGGCTATCGGCCAGGCGGACCGGTTGGGTTCGTTGGAGGCCGGCAAGCAGGCCGACCTCTTCATCCTGGATCCGCTGCAGGCCAGGGCGACGCCTGTCTTCGATCCCATCGCCAGCCTGGTCTACTCGGCCGGCGCCGGCAGCGTGAGGACCGTCGTGGTTGCCGGCCGCGTGGCGCTGGATGAGGGCCGGGTGGTCGGCATGGACGAGCCCGCGATCCTGGCCGAGTGTCAGGCTGCGGCCTGGGATCTTGCCCGCCGCGTCGGGACGGACCGTTTGGTGCCAGGGTAACGCGGCTGGAAGAGACCAAAGAGCTTGGGAACAGAAGGGATACAAGACCCTGTGCCGACTTGCGGTCGGAGTTGGCCTGCGTTCACTCCGAAAGCCCAAGACGAAAGCCTCCGTTTCATATTCCACTCGCACCGGAGTTGCGCGCAAAGCTTGACTTGTCTGCAGAATGACGCTACTCCGTCCTTCTCGGCCGACCGTAGGTGAATCGCGGTCGATCGGAGATCGACATCGCGATGTGCGCGGGCTGGATGCGTTCGCTACCCGCCCGGCCTGCCCTGAGCACGACGAAGGTCCCGCGATCGTCCGCGCCAGCTTCAGCACGCGATGACACCTGCACTGGCACGCAAGTGCCAGTGTACGCCCGTGCGCTCAGCTTTATCGCCCGGGCATAGCCCGCAGCATGGCCGCGCCGAGCGTTTTCGGCGTGCCGGCCGGTCTCGTCCACGGGGCAATGGTCGCGCACCTGCGTCGGACCCATGTCGGCGTTGGCCGTCAACGTCAACCCGGCGCCTTGACCATCTTTCGTGTTCGCAAAGCGCGTCGATTGCCGCGCCCGCGCCGCCTTGACGCGCGCCCGGATCGCGGCCAACGGTTGGCCGCCGACGGCTCACCGTGACGCTCGTTGTCGATGCGATCGACGAGCGCTTCTGGAAGGGGATGCGCGGCACTTCGACGTGGATCTCGACACCTGCGCCAGCGCCGCAGGTGCTGGTGTTCGATCCAGCAAGGAACCGGAGAGCCGTCCGCGCAGCGTCGCAGCGGCTCATCAGCATCGGGAAGACTACACTAGAGCTTCCAATCCGACTCGCTGATCGTGCGCACCACTGTCCGCGCTCTCCTCGGACCGGCTCCCATCCTTACTTGTCGGGCGACTGGACCGCTTCCTGTTTTACCCGCTCAAGCAAATCAGCAATGCCCAACGCGCGCGCCCACTGCCCCAGGTACTCCTGTGCGAGATAAGGCTCCTGGATCTCGTAGACTTCGAGCACGTCCTGGAACTGCCGGTCCAGCACGGGTGCGGCCCGATACCACAGCAGCTTGCTCAGGATCACATCCTCCGGGCTGCTGACCCAGACTTCGCGCTCAAACATGACCCCCAGCAGGCGCCGCGCAAAACAGATGGCATCATACGGCGAGTTCTTCAGAACCCACAAGTCAATCTTGAAAGCGTAGTTGAGATGGATTGCGTTGAACTGCCCGCGCTTGTGGATAGCATCCTCGATGACGAACTGGGGTGCGTAGAAGTTGGGCGCCAGCAACCGGGCCAGTTCGGCCGCCTTCTCACCCGTGATCTCGACAACCAGTTCTGCGTCGTGAGTCATTCGAGGCCGGCCCCAGAACGTCGAGGCGAACGACCCGACGACCATATACAGTATCTGCAGCGCTTCCAAGGCATCAAGTACCTGGAACAACGCATCACGCTCTGTCTCAGCCATGCGCCCTCCGCGCTGCTTCGGTCAGTTCAGCCAGTCCGCGCGGCAGGACGCGGCGCCGCACTTCGTATTCGAGGTCATCGGGAGAAATGCCGGGGTTTCGATAAATGATGGACGACCGGACGAGTGCGACGGCGTCCTCATACATGCGCGCGGCGATAGCCATGCGCTCGGCCGGCGTCATACGCTGGTAAGTTTGCACGCGCACCCACTCTGTTTCGGGATCTCGCACCGCCATTGTTCCTCCACGGACTGCTGACCCAGCTATTATATCACACGTTGGGTACTGGATCGTGCATCTGCAGATCGCCGCGATATGCGCCGGCTGGATGCGCTCGCTCCCCGCCAGGCCTGCCCTGAGCGCGACGAAGGGTCCGCGATCGTCCGCGCCAGCTTAAGCATGCGGTGATACGCCCGTTGATACGCCCGTGCGCTCAGGTTCATCTCGCGGCCGCAGCCGCTCGGCCAGCAGCCGCTCGGCCAGCAGCCGCTCGGCCAGCAGCCGCCGCATGGCCGCGCCCAGCGCCTTCGGTGTGGCGGCCGGTCTCGTCCAGGGGGCAGTGGTCGCGTACCCGGGTGGGTCCCATATCCGCGTTGGTGGTCAGGCCCGCGCCGACTGCCGCGCCCGCGCTGCTTCCACGCGCGCCCGGATCGTGCCGAGCCGTCGGCGCTCGTTGTCGATGCGATCGACGTCGATCGCATCGACGAGAGCTTCTGGAACGGGACGCGCGGCACCTCGACATGGATATCGATCCGGTCGAGCAGCGGGCCGGAGAGGCGCTTTTGGTAGCGGCTGATGGCTGAACAGGGCTGGCCGCCCTGTTCAGCTCAGGGCTGCACGAGCAGGCGTGTTCCGGGTCGCCCCAGTAACTGCACGGGCATGGGTTTTGCGCGCCGACGAGCACAGTTGGCCGGGAAAGGTCAGGCTGCCCTGTGCGCGGCTGATGGTGACAGACTTGCCCGCAGGGTCCAGCGGCTGCCGCAGCACCTCCAGCCCATGCTGGCCGAACTCCGGCATCTCGGCTGAGCTGCGGCTCAGCTTGGAAGAGCACGCCACGGTGCGCCAGACTGACACCTGCCCCACCGCAGGTGCGGGTCTCGCCGGGCCGCGGCCACTGCCCGCCGCCGACCAGGCCGGCGTGCGAGATGGTGTGGTGACGTAGATCCCCTTCAGGGGACGGCGCGCGGAAGGGGCGGTGGCGGATCAGCGGCACGTCGCCGGGCACGCTGCGCGGTGCCAGCGACGGAGTAGATGTGCGTGACGTCCAGCGCCTCGCTCGGGGTCATGCGGGGCACGCCGAAGGCGTCGAGGGGAGGGAGCGCGCCAGCAGCGTCTTGCCGGAGCCGGGCGGGCCGCTCATCAGGACATTGTGACCGCTTGCCGCTGCAACTTATAACGCCCTCTTTACATGTTTCTGACCATAGATGCCTACATAGTTGTGCCAGCTACCCGTTTACTGTTACGAGGTTTTGGGGTGACGGGGAGTAGTCAAAGGGGGGAGAGCATCACGTTCAGGTCGGTCGCGATATCGCCGGCCATCTGGATCACCTTAGCAGTTTTGTGCCGTGGCGCGGTCGAGGAGCCGGATAGGGTTCAGCCCGCCATGATCGAGTGAATTCACTTGCATCCTCCTCGCGCACTTGCCGACTACTCCAGGTTGGCATGCCGGTCGAACATGGCAGCAGGCGAGATGCCGTTTTGTTGCATGAACAGCAGTATCAATAAGTCCAGAACCAGAAGAAGGCTCTGTTCAAACAACGACCCCATCGGCTGAATCGAATCAAGCGCAAGCTGCCGCTTGACCTTCGGGGACGGGGCGGGGATGACCAGGGTGACATCGGCCAGCCGCGCGATCGGCGAGTCGCCATCAATTGTGACCAGCGCGAGGCGGCCGTGGATCTGTTGCCTGGCCTTCTGCGCCATGACGACCAGGCTTTCGGTGGCGCCCGATCCCGATGCCACCAACAACAGGTCGCCGTGGGCAAAGGCGGGGGTCATGGTTTCACCGGCCACGTAGCATTTCAGGCCCACATGCATCAGCCGCATGCAGAAGGCCCGGGCCATCAAGCCAGATCGTCCTGCGCCCGCGACAAAGACACGCTCGGCTTTCTCAATCTCCTGAACCAGCGCCGCCGCGCGTTCCCCGGAAACACCGGAAAGCGTTGTCTCCAGCTCGCTGATCGCGGTCATCGCTAACTCGGCAAACCGCTCCACCCCATCGCCTCCCTGATGCGCAAAGTGGCGTCGCGTTTGTTGCTCGCCTGCATGATCCCGGCGCCCACAACGATGATGGCCGGATTCAGGGGCGTGAAGCGTGCGATGGTCTTTGCGTTGATGCCGCCCGCGACGGCTACTTGCGCTTGCCGCAGCACCCGGCTCACGACCGCCAGATCGTTATACTGCGAGCGGCTATAAACTGCGCTTTCTTGCTTGGTTGCCCACACGAGCATCCTGAGTGGAGCAGCGTCGTTTGCTGCGTAGTCGAAGGATGCGGGCCTGGCACGCACCTTCAGCACCGCAAAAGGCCGCATCCTTCGACTGCGTCCCGCCAAACGGCGGCGGGACTCCGCTCAGGATGCTCCATCAGGAAAAAACGCAACTTGTGCCCGTGTGCAGTATACCGGGATCCTCCCCAGTGCGCTGCTGATCAAAAGCGGTATGCACGCAGACATAGTGGGCGCCCAGGCAATCGATTTCAGCGGCGCGCTCCGCCAGATTCCGCACCCCGATCATATCAACCATCACCTGGCGGCCGTAGTGACTGGCAGCCGTAAGCGCGCCACGGCTCGTCGCATCATGCGCCACGCCCAGGACCGTGACGATATCCGCGCCCGCCTCAAAAGCGAGGGCAGCTTCGTGTTCCCCCGCATCCATGATCTTGAGATCGGCCAGAAGGGCCAGCGTTGGGAACGCCCGCCGCAATTCTCGGATTGAGCGCACGCCATCCCGGATAATGAAGGGGGTGCCGATCTCAGCGATATCAATGAGGTCGGCGACCTGGTTGAGCACCTGGATTGCCTCGGGAAGGGTCACCAGGTCGAGCGAAAGCTGCAGCTTCATCTGCTACTATCATCCTGGACGACTACACGTTTGCCTTCAGGCAGCCGGACCATAGGCTCCCAGGCGCCTGGCGGCGCGGAGCATCGTCAAAACGTTCTCACAGGGTACATCACTCTGGATATTGTGCGCGGCGGAAAAGATGTAGCCGCCCCCCGGCTTCATGGCAGCCATGACGCGTTGCACCTCGGCCTCGATCTGCGCCGGGGTGCCGAAAGGCAGCACGCCCTGGGTGTCGAAGCCGCCATGGAAAACCAGGCGGTCGCCGTAGTCGGCTTTGAGCCGCTCAGGCTCCATCTTGTGCGCGCCGGGCTGGATGGGGTTGAGGATGTTCACGCCAATGTCGATCAGGTCAGGTATCAGCGTATGGACGGACCCGCAGGTGTGGTGCCAATAATAGGCCGACGTGAACTCGCGGGTGTAGGCGATGCGTTCAGCGAAGTAGGGCTTGATGAGTTCGCGGAAGGCGCGCGGGGACATGAAGGTCCCAGTCTGCATGCCGAAATCATCGCCACTGGTGGTGAGGTGGATGTATGGCCCAACGGCCTGATAGTAAGGCTTGATGTACGCCTTCTGCAGTGTCAGCAGTTTCTTGGACAGGGCATGCACGAAGGGGCGGTCGCTGACCAGGCGGGCCAGGATGTCGTCAAAGCCGCACATCCAACAGGCCAGCTCGAAGACGCCGAACACGGGGTGTTCGGCGACGACTACGTAGTCCGTCTCCTCCCAAAGTCGTCGCGCCTCACAACGGAACTGCTCGAGACGCGCCTGGTCGATCGTCGCGGTCGGATCGGGCCATGGGTAGGACGCCAGGTCGTCGAGGGTGGCGCCCCGGAGCGGCGAATGAACGATGTCCCAGTATTGGCCCGTCCAGGCGCGCTCGACTCCCCAGATATCAACCTGGCGGTCGGTCCGGCCCGGCACGAGCCGACTGGCAGTGCCGATCAGATCACCGATGTGGCGGAAGTCCACGTCCAGCGCGGCCATGAGCGGCTCATCAAAACCCGACTTCTGCGAAGCAGGCAAGCCGAGCAGTTGGCGCAGTCCCGCGACGACCTGCGGATCGGCCGATGTCAGCGCGGTGCCGGCCAGGTCGAGCGGAACGCGGTCGGCCTCCTGATGGGCCATGATGGCGGTGAAACGCGCGCGCGGGCTCCATTCCTCTGCCAAGTTAGTCGTCATCTACACAACTCCAGAGCCGTTTCATGCATGGCCCGAACGTTTCCCCAGGGGAAGCCGGGGTCCACTTCCAGGTACTACCGAAGTGGCGCCCTATCCTGCGGCCAACGCTTTGGCAAGCCGGACGGCCGAACTGGCATCGGGGCTGTAGCCGTCCGCGCCGATCTGTTTGGCGAAGCCGTCGGTCACCGGCGCGCCGCCGATCATTACCTTGACATGGTCGCGCACGCCGGCTTCCTGCAGCGCCTTGATGGTGCTGCTCATGCTCGGCATTGTCGTGGTGAGCAGTGCGGACATGCCAATCAGTTGCGGCTTGTGCTCGATCACGGCCCTGACGAACTTGTCCGGTGTCACGTCGGTGCCCAGGTCAATCACCTCAAACCCCGCACCTTCCAACATCATCGCGACCAGGTTCTTCCCGATGTCGTGCAGGTCGCCCTTGACGGTGCCGACGACCGCCTTTCCCGCCGAGACCACCCCGCCAGCAGCCAGGTGCGGCTTGAGCAACACCAGGCCGCTTTGCATCGCACGCGCTGCCACCAGCATCTCGGGGACGAAGTACTCGTTTTCCTCGAAGAGCCGGCCGACCTCGGCCATGGCGGCAATCAGGCCATCCTTCAGAAGTGCTTCAGCGGGGATGCCAGCAGCCAGGGCCGCCTTCACGCCAGCCCGTGCATCTGCTGCGTTGCCTTCGAGGACCGCATTATAGATCTGTTCCAAATACTGAGTCACGGTGTACTCCTTCTTGAGTATAAGTACCGAATCCAAATACCAGTGCCAACCACCGCATAATGAGGTTTGGCACTGCTTGACCGACGTTCTATCGCCCGACGCCGACCGGGTCGAACGGCCGCGGGAGGGCCGCAATGGCTTTGAGCCAGGCCTGGTACGTCGCCAACGCAAAGGGCGGTCGCCCGACCAGGTAGTGGTTGCCGTAGGCCTGACCGTCAACCTCCCAGGTCAATAGATAGAGGCGCTGATCGCTGGCGAAGGTGCGCAGCCGCGCCACCTGCCAGTTCTGATTGGCCGGCACGTGCGCGTCGCCGGCGGCCAGAACCTCGCCGCTGTCGCCGTCGCGGACTTCGTAGCTTACGTCGACGGACTGCAGGGTGTCGTTGCAGATGACGACCGGCAGGTATAGACCGGTGCCCGGCTCGCCGATGATCAGCGCCACCGGCCGCTGGCTGCGCCAGATGTATTCATAGGCCAGTTTCTTGCCGAAGTAGTAGTCCACGATGGCGTCCGAAAACTGCGGCCAGCCGTCAATGACGTTCCACCACAGCACCCCGCTGGTGCGCCACTTGCGCAGCCGTGTCGACTCGATGAAGAATTTTTTGGCCTCGGCCTGCGAAATCTGGCTGGCCAGGGCGAAGCTCTCGAGATCCTCGGGGACGTGCCCGAAGAGCTCGCGCACCTGGTTGGCCATCAATTGGATTCGGTCGCGGGCGATGCGGTTGTGTCGCCAGTGATAGACCGAGTGGAGCTGCCACTCGTCATTCTGCTGATCCCCGTCATGCCAGGGCCAGATATGCTCGGGCGAGATGAACCGCCGGATCGAGGTCACGTTGTTGCAGCCGTGATAGCCGATCTCGCCGATGAAATGGGCGCTGTGCTGGACGTAGAACGGGCTCTTGAAGTAACCGCGCGGCCCCCACAGGTGCTGCTCGGGCGTCTCGCCCCAGACATTGATCGTGCTCTTGAGCACCGGCGGCACATAGGGCGAACTGGGGACAAAGGCGCGGAAGGGATCACAGCGGTGCAGAACCTGCGGGATGACCTCGCGCGTCAGGCGGTTGTGTTCCGGCGACAGGCCGCGCATCGCGTAGAAGCCGTCAATCTCGTTGTCGCCGCACCAGAGAGCCAGCGAGGCATGGTTGCGCAGCTTCTCCGCGACCGACTGGGCCTCGATCCGCACCTGCGCCAGGAAATCCTCGGTCTGCGGGTAGATGCAGCAGGCAAAGGCCATATCCTGCCAGACCATGATGCCGTTTTCATCGCACAGATCAAAGAAACGATGGTCCTCGTAAACGTTGCCGCCCCAGCAGCGGATCATGTTGCAGCCCAGGTCGGCGAAGAGCCCGACAGCTTGTTCGTACCGCCCGGCATCGCGGCTGTGGAAAGCATCGAGCGGCACCCAGTTGGAGCCTTTTACCATGATCGGCTCGCCGTTGACATAGATCACGAAATGGCTATCGGGTTCCGGCGGGACGTCGATACGAGAGGCGACTCCGGCCGGCTCGTATGACCACGCCTTACCGGCCGTGGGGGTGCGGTCGAGCACCACGGTGCGGAAGCCGATCCGCTCAGTGCGCTCGTCAAGCACCTGTCCGTCCTTCCGCAGCTGTGCGGTCACCGTGTAGAGGTTGGGTGCGCCGTAACCCAGCGGCCACCAGAGCCGCGCACCCGGCACCGGGATGCGGCAACCCCCGGCCAGGAACTCGACCGGCCACTCGAAATCGAAAGCATGGTCGCCGCAGATGCCCTGGAAACGCATGCTGAAGCCATCCAGCTCGCGGGACGTGGTTTGGAACTGGAACCGCACACCCAACGACGCGCCGGCCGCGTCGGCGTGGAGGGTCCAGTAGTAGACCTGGGTGATCGCATCGGCGCGGTGCGGCTCCAACCATACCGATCGCCACAAGCCGGCGGAAACTGCGCGCGGCATGATGTCCCAGCCCCACGCCGAAGATGGCTTGCGGGTGAAAAGCGCCTCCTCCCGCTCCTCCGCGCCGATCACGACGGCATCGTAGTGCCGCCGCCGCGCGTCATTGACGACCGAACGCAGCCGCACAACCAAATGATTGGCGCCAGGCCGCAGGGCCGCGGCGACAGGGAAGCGGTGTTCGATCAGCGCGTTGGCAGCCTCACCGATTTGCACCCCGTTAAGCCAGACGGTAGCCAGGGTGTCGAGGCCACCGAACACCAGGTCGTAGGACTGCCCGGCATCGCCTTCAGGCAGCTCGAAGTCGCGGGTGTACCACCACTCGTAGAACTCATATGGGCGCAGCAGGCGGATGTTGGTGCCGTAGAAGATTTCCGGCAGGATACCGGCCCGTTCGAGGTCTAGCTCGACGTTGCCCGGCACCTGGGCCGGGACAACGCGCAGGTCCGCCGACGCAAGTTCATCAGGATGTGTAATCGTTTTCTCCCCTTCAGGGAAATATACCAGTTGCCATTGGCCGTCCAGCGCGATGCGTGTCATACGGTTCCCACTCCTTCGTCGGTGGCGTTCCATGCCGCCAGGAGCGCCTCGATGTTGGCGAGCGGCACGTCGGGCATGGCGGTGCCCAAGCCGATGATGCCGCCGTTGGGGCGCGCGAGGTTGTCTACCAGCCGGCGCACCTCCGCATGTACGTCCGCCGGCGTGCCGTAAGGCAGCGTGTGCTGGCGGTCGGGTTCACCCCAAAAGCAGACACGACCGGCGAAGCGCTGCGCCAACCAAGGCATTTTCATGCAGGTCACCTGGCAGTTGAGCGCGTCAACCCCCAACGCTACCAGGTCCTCGACGATCGGCTCGATGAAGCCATCGGTATGAAAGAACACGAGCTTGCCGGCTGCGTGGACGGCCGCAAACATCTCGCGGTAGCATGGAGCAAAGATTCGCCGCCAGTCCCGTGGGCTGATCAACAGGGAACGCTGACTGCCCCAGTCGTCCATGAGCTGGATACCGTCTACATCGTGCCGCAATAGGGCCGCCAGGTTGCGCATGTTGAATTCATGCACGCGGTCGCGCAGTGCATACAGCGCCGGGTGATCTTCGGCCACGTCCAACATCAGCCGTTGCGTGCCGCGCAGCCACTGCAGGCGCTCAAAAAGGCGCACACAGCCAGCCAGCGCGAAGCGTTCGTGATCTTCACGCAGGGTTGCGTCCATCTCGGCACAGCCGGCCTCGGCCAGCTCCCAGGGCGGCCGGTAGTGCAACGCCTGCGCATCTTCCGCGGCCGGGAAGCCGCTGGCATAGCCGAAAAGACCCGGGTGTGAGTTGTGCCAGACGACACCCCATGGGTCGCGCCACTCGCCAGCGGAAAACTGGACAGCATCCTCCCAGGGTATGTGGTAACCTGTCGGTCCCATGTCAAGCGGGTAACAGCGCAGGAGCGCGGCCAGATCCTCGCCGTAGCGTTCCCAAGTGCCCGGGAGATGCCACAGATCGAGGGGAATGCGATCGGGCTGTCCGAAGGTGACCGCGCGCCAGACACGCTCGCGGCTATTCATTTGGGCGGCTGCTGTTGCGGCAGTAGCGTGCTACATTCCTCGAACGCCTGACGCATGATGGCGAGACGCTCAGCGGACACACTGCCGTGGCCCCAACCTTCGTCCCCGCAGGCGATGAAACCGCCGTTGTAACAACCCAGGCGCTCAACCAGCCGCCGCGCTTCGTCGCGGATCTCCTCGGGGCTGCCGTGGATCAACGTGTTTTGAGTGTCCACCGGGCAGTGCAGGCACACCCGTCCCCCGAGTTCGTTGGCCAGCCGGTCGATTCCCAGAAGCTTCGGCTGGTTCAAGTGCAGCATGTCGGCGCCGATTCCAACCAGATCGTCCAGGATCGCGGCGACATTGCCGCAGGAATGGAATACCACGTGCATGCCGAGCTCATGGGCAAGGGCGAACTGGCGAGCGTAATGGGGTTTGAACTGGGCACGCCAGGCTTCGAGCGAGATCATCAGGCCGCGCTGCATCCCCCAGTCGTCCCAGAACCACACCGCGTCGACGCCCAGAAGCGCGAAGCGGCGGATGATTTCGGTCTCAAAACCGAATACCTGGTCGGCCAGCCACGCCACGCGTTCGGGCGCCAGGACCATGTCGGTCAGCAACTCGGAGAAGCCGCGCAAAAAGGTCATGCGATTGAACCCCGAGATGCCGATTGAGCCGGCGACATACCGATCGGGGTACGCGGCGCGCACCGCACTCGCCGCTTCCATGCGGCCGGGAGCCAAAGCATCGGGGAAGCGATAGCCGGCGCAAGCGGCCGGGTCAGCCAGGGGGTGCCGCTTCACCTGGCCGAGTGTCTCGTCGAGTGAGCTCCAGAGGCAACCCCACTCATCGACGCCCGGCTCATCCGCCGTCCAGCCCGCCGGCGGCAGATATGAAGCGAAGACGATGTCTGAAGCAGGCAGGTCGTCGTAGTAACGAACGGGGATGCGATCGGGGCCGCGAAACTCAATGGCGCGTCGCACGCGCTCGCGCGAATTCATGCTCATCTGCGTAGGTCCTAATAGCGTCCGTAGGTCTTGGCGACCTCGACGAGCTTGAACATATTCGCATCCGGCGTGTCGCGGCCGCACTGGTCGCCGGTAGAGAGGATGAACCCCCCACCCGCAGCGGCATCATCAATGGCCTGACGCGCCGCCCTTTCAACGTCGTCAGGGGTCCCGAACAGCATCACCGAGGTGGTCGGGATATTGCCGAAGAGCGCCAACCGACCCCCAAGGCTGCGCTTGACCTCGGCCAGATCGCAGTCGCCCTGTGGCGGGGCCTCAAGGGGGTTAATGCAGTCGAGGTCCGTTTCATTGGCGAGGATCTCAGCCAGCTTGCGTTCTTTGCCGCAGCAGTGCAACATGGTTGGCACGCCAGCCTGCCTGGCCATGCGGGTCACCTTCTGCAGTGTGGGCAGGGTCAGGTCGCGCACGGCAGCCGGTGTGCTGAGGGTCCACAGGCCCGAGGCGCCGATCATGATGAACTCAGGCTTGAGGTCGATGAGCAGTTCGGCCTGCCGCAGGACGTTTGCTTCTTGCCAGCTCACAAACTCGCGCAAGAGGTCATAGTGATCGTAGTAGGCGTACGTGACGCCCTGCAGGGTGTCGTCGAACCAGCCGAAGAGGTCGTGAAAGCCGGGCAGCCCGACGATGGGACCCACGATGCCATCCTGGCCGATCAGTCGAGCTTGTTCGCGCAGCACGCTGTCATCGCGGCCGACAATTTCGGGGAAGAAATAGCGCAGCTTCGGCATGTCCTCGACCAGGTTCTTGATCCACTTGCGGGTGACCGTCGGCGGGTCGGCCACGTAGTAGACCGTCTCCGAGGTCAGGTCGCCTGCGGGCGTGTGGCAGATGGTCTCGACGGTGATGCGCTCGTCGGTGCGGGAAAGCACGCGCGTGTCGAAGGTGCGCTGATCGCCGCGCGTCTGGTAGGACACGCTGCCGCCGTATTGCACCCAGCCATCGAAGCCGAAGTAGTGCACGGCTTCGATATAAGCCCGCCAGAGTGGCGGATCATCGTGCATGTAGATGTCCCAGAAGGGCTTGCCGGTGAGGCGAGCAGGGATCATATTCGAGATGTCCGGGGAAACCGGCACCCGGTCGGGTTGCTGGTTGCGCATCGCCGTCAGCATGCGTTCCTTGGAGGTCATACGTTCCGGCATTTCACACTCGCTAGGCCTTAATCGCGCCAGCGGTCAGGCCTTTGATGAACTGTTTCTGCAGCACGATGTAGATGATTAATACCGGGATGGTGGCCCAGACCAGGGCGGCCGCCGCCTGGCCGTATTCGATGATGTACTGGCCGAAGAAGTGCACCATGCCCAGGGGAACCGTTTTGCGGCCGTCACTCTGGATGAAGGTCAGGGCCATGATCAGTTCATTCCAATAGCTCAGAAAGAGGAAGATGGTAACCGTGGCGAGGGCCGGCCGCGCCAGGGGCATCATGATACGCGCATAGATATCCCAATGTGAACAACCGTCAATTTTGGCCTGATCCAACAGTTCCTGCGGCACACCGCGGAAGAAGCCGGTCAAGATGAAAGTCGCGCTGATCATGCCGAACGCGGTGTAACAGAGGATCAGCGAGTACAGGGTGTCAAGCAGCTTCAGCGCCTTCATGTTAAGGAACAGCGGGATGAGCAGCGTCTGGCCGGGGACCATGATCGCCAGCAACAGAATGTTGAGGATGATGGCACTTCCGTAGAATTTCAGCCGCGCAAAGCCGTAGGCTGCCAGCGAGCTGATCAGCAGCGTCAACAGGAGGGCATTAATGGTTACGGTCAGGCTGTTGCGAAAGAGCACGGCCAGGTTGGCCTTGTTCCAGGCGACAATGTAGTTGCTCCACTGAAAGCTCTTTGGCAGCAGCAGCACGACAAAAGTGTCCTGCTGGCGAGCCAGGGACATCACAAGCAAGTACCAGAACGGAATCAGGCATACGATCGCGACCGCAGCAACGATCAGGAAGCTAAGTGCCCGGCGGGCAACGCGGGCCGGGTGGCGGGCAGGACGCGCGGCTGTGCGGACGCCAGCTTGCGATAAGGTACTCATGAGTGGGCCTCGCTTTCCATCAGCCGGCGCTGCACCAGCGATATGACTACCGTGCCGATCAGCAGGAACACGGCAGTGGCGCTGGCCATCCCCATGCGGTTAAAGCGAAAGGCTTCGTAGTAGAGTAGCGTCGAGACGCTCTCGGTGGCATGGTTGGGGCCGCCGCTGGTCATCACGTAAATGATCTCAAACACTTTAAGCCCGCCGATCAGGGTTAGCGTCAAAACCAGGGCGATAACCGGGCGCAGCAGCGGAACAGTGATGAAGCGAATCACGCCCAGGTCACTGGCGCCGTCGATCTTGGCGGCCTCTTTGAAGTCCTCACCGATGTCTTGCAGTCCGGCAAGCAACAGGACCATGCTGTAGCCGAAGCCGGTCCACGCGCTCACGGCGACCACGGCATACAAGGCAACGCGGCTATCGCCCAACCACGCGCGAGTCAGGGAAGAAAGCCCCAGACCATTGAGCATACCGTTCAACAGACCGAAGTTGGGCTCGAATATGCGGCCCCAAAGCAGCGAGACGACCGCGATCGAGACCAAAACCGGAGTGAAGAAGATGACTTTGAAGACCTCACGCCCGAGCAGCTTTGAATCCAGGATGAGGGCCAGGATCAAGGCGATGGATGTCTGTACCAGCGCCAGCGTCAGCGCGAAGACCACCGTATTCTTCGCTGCCATCCAGAAAACCCCATTGGCGATCACGTCGGTGTAGTTGCGGAATCCGACAAAGAGCATCCCTTTCGTGTACCCGGTCCACTCAAAGAGACTCAGACGAAGCGAGTAGACGAGCGGGTAAAGGATGAAGGCGCAGAAGAACATGACCACAGGCAGGATGAAGAGATAGCCCACCCAATCCTGCTTGCTTCGACGTCGCGCCGGTCGCGCTGCCAGGCCCTGCGCTTGGCCCACCGCCCCGTACGGGTTTCTTGCTTCCACAATAATGTCCTTGCGTGATCAAAACAGGGGCGCTCAGTGTGTGCGCCCTGAGCATGGCAGGTGGCCGGGGTTGCGTGGCCACCTGCCTGCCAGCGGTCCAGTGGCCGGCCTAATCCTTCACGAAAGGCAGTTGACCGGTTCGTGCCGATTTCTCGGTTGTTTCCATGACCTGTTCTGGCGTGAGCTTGCCTTCAAGCATGCCCTGGATGCCCGACAGGAGCGCGTTGTTCGCTTGCGAGTCGTAAATCATGCGCGTGAACGCCGTGCCTTGCCCGGCGACGAATGTCTTCATATTCTCGTCGGTGATGGTGGCTGCGTCCCACGGTATGACGGGCATCTCGCCCAACGGCAACCAGATGCTCTGAGCCTCCTTGTCGAGCGACAGGAAGCGGTACATGGCCAGGGCCGGCGCCAGGTTCTTCGATTCCGTCCAGAGACCACCGTTCTGTGAGTAATCGCCGACGGCCACCGGTGTGGCGCCGCTCTTCACCTGCGGGAAGAGCATGACGCCGGACTTCTTGTAGAGCCCTTCCGGCCACTGGCTCAACGCGGAAAGTACCCAGGAACCGTTCATCCAGATGGCCGCCTTCTCGGCAAAATAGAGATTCTGGGCGTCACCGTAACCCATGCCGTTGATGCCATCCGCCAGAACGCCGCTGTCCTGCAAGTCCTTGAACAGCTTCATCGTCTCCACGAGGGCAGGGTTGGTCCATTTGTCCTGCCGCATGTCGGCCTTGCGTAGCGTATCGCCGGCTACCTGAGCCGCAAGGGTCAAGAACATGTCGCCGGCCTGCCACTGATCTTTCACGCCGAAAACCAACGGTTGAACGCCCATGGCTCGAAAAGCCTTGGCCGCCTGCTTCAGCTCGTCCAGTGTCTTCGGCACCTCCACCCCGGCCTTGGCGAACAAGTCCTTGTTGTAGAAGAACTGGACGTTGTTCACGCTGATGGGCATGGTGAAGAAGTGCTGGCCCTGGTTCCAACTGTCTGCCTTGAGCGCGGAAGGGAGCAGGGCGTTCTTCCACTCGGGATCGGTATCCAGATACGCCTTCAGGTCAAAAAGCTGTCCGGCTGCCGCCAGATCCATGGTCGACACTGCCGCCTCATAGATATCGATGATGTCCGGTGCGTTCCCGGCAGCCAGGCTGGTCTTGACCATCTGCGGGTATTGGCCCCAGTCAAGGTTGCGCCGCTCCACCTCGAGCTCCAGACCGGGGTACATGCGGTTGATACCCTTGAGCGCGGCCATGATCGGATCGTTCTTCTGCGGGGTCCACGACCACCAGACGATCTTGTATTTGCCCTTCAAGGCTTTTAGGCTCTCGGGGGTGAGGCCTGCGGCGCCCGCGGCCGGGGCGGCCGCTTCGGCCTTGGTGGGTTCGACTTTGGGGGCTTCGGTGGGGGCCGGAGCCTTGGTGGGTTCAGCCTTCGGGGCTTCGGTGGGTGCAGCCGCGGGCGCCGGTGCAGCGCCGCCGCCACAGGCCGCGAGGAGCATGCTGATCACGACCAGCAGGCCCAGCACGATGAACAACTGCTTCTTCATTTGAGACTCCTCCTGTGTGAATACCGAGTGGAAACGAACTCAGCCCATGGCCGGGTTCCCGTGACATTCGTGGAGTTGTTTAGCTGCCTTATCGTTTGCCGGCAGGCGCGGCTTCGTGCTAGAATATCGGTCTTGGATACGTAAGGCGTGTGGTGGGTTGCAACCTTCTTTTGGAGAGTATAGGCGCGATGCCTCAAGAGGGCAATAGCTTTCCGGCCAACGAGTGGACAGCAAGTGGACAATCTCCTTGGGCCGTCGCATGAGAGTCGTATGGACAAGACCGCCTTCGCAAAACAGGTTAAGGACGCCCTACTTCATTTGTACGATCACGTGTACCTGCAGGAACGTCCGCTGGCCGAGCTGTTGGCGGAATCGGCAGGGTGTATAGGCCGTGGGCGTTCGCTACATCGCGCGCTGCTGGAGACGATCGAGGCCTTGCGGCCGGGCAGCGACGTCCCCCTGAGCTCGGCGGCTTGGCGTCCCTATCGCGTGCTCTTCCTGCGCTATGTTGAGGCGCTGGCCAGCAAACAGATCTCGGAACAACTGGCGATCAGCACACGGCAGGTGCGGCGCGAGCACAGCCGTGGCGTCGACATGGTCATCGACCTGTTGTGGCAGCGCTGCCACGAACCGACCGCGATAACAGCGGCAAGTGAACCCGACCAAGACTCCTTGCTGGACGCGGCGGTTGCCAGGGTCAGTCGGGCGCCGGCTGAAAACGCGACACCCGTGGCTGAGACGCTAAACGGCGCCATCGCTCTGGTCAGCCGGCTGGCTGAGGCCAGGAACGTGCGTTTCAATGCACAGGTGGCAGACCGGCTGCCGCTTTGTCGCATAGACCGCGTGGTGTTGCGTCAGATTTTTCTGAACGTGCTGACCGAGATCCTCCGGTACCAGCCTCCCAGCGTCGTAGATGTGTGTGTCGTTGAGGGCAGCGCCGGTCTGAGAGTGACTTTCGTCGGCATTGCCGATCTGGCCGAGAGTGCGGCACAAGCGGCCGCGGCCGGTCGCCTGATAGTGGCGCGACACATGCTCGAGCTGCAAGGCGGTTCGCTGACTATCGTGGAGCAAGCACCGCCGATTCTCGCCTTGCAGCTACCGGCGCGGAGCGCAGTGCGTGTGCTCGTTGTAGACGACGACACCGACATGGTGCGTTTGTACCAGCGTTATCTGGGAGACGGGAACTTCGAGGTGCTGACCGCGTCAAGCGCAGAGGAAGCGCTGCGACTTGCCGCCGAGCAGTCGCCCCAGGCGATTACCCTCGACGTCATGATGCCCAACCGAGACGGCTGGGAAGTTCTGCAACTGCTCAAGAACAGCCCCCGCACGCAAGGTATCCCCGTGGTTGTGTGTTCCGTGTTGCGCGAGCGCGAGTTGGCGCTGTCCCTGGGTGCCAGCGAATTCGTGGCAAAGCCCGTCACGCAACTGGCCTTTCTGGCAGCTCTGAGTCGGTGTGGAGTATCGGCGGAGGGCGGAGGGCATCTATCCCCGCCTGCAGATAGCGCATCAACTCGCCCACCGATAGATCGGCCTGGCGCGTAAGGGCTACCAGGTCCGCGGTCATGCTCTCACGGTCGGATGCACCCGCCGTGATGAGAACTACTGGGATATCGCGCAGGCGCGGCTCCCCCCTGATCTTCTGCAACAAGGCGTAACCGTCCAGTTTCGGCATCAACAGGTCCAGGACGATGACATCCGGCCGGTAACTCTGCAGTGCCTCCCAGGCCTCGAGCCCGTCGTAGGCATGGCGTATGGTGTATCGACGAGAGTCTGAGTGGATCATGCGCGTGAGCATGCGAATCACCTCGGGTTCGTCGTCAGCCAGCAGGATGTTCCGGCAACTTGGACCGAAACCCCGGAGCACTGCCAGGAAGCGCTCGCGCAGGATCGGTTTGACCATGTAGGCCGCCACGTCCAGGTTGGCATCACTGCGTTGCTCGCGCTTGATACGGCAATAGATCAGCGGCACGTCGCCGAATCCGTCGAGCACCGGCAGCGGCAGCATCACAGGACCAGGGGTGCTGTCTTCGACGACGACGTAGGCCTGCACGAGCTCGCGCGCGCCCATCGCCTGAGCCTCGAACTCGGTGGTGGCCGTCAGCACATGGTAACCGACCAGGAAACGCTCGAAGATACGTCGGTCACGCCCTTCACGGTCGATGACGATCACGGTTCTTCCGCTATGATGTCCCGCAAACCGGGTTCCGGTCTCCCAGGCGGCCGGCAGCGTGCCGATGACCGGCCCTTCCTCTAGCGGCAGGCTGAAGTAAAAGGTACTGCCCTCGCCAGGCACGCCCCGACTCTCGACCCAGATGCGGCCGCCGTGCAGTTCGACGAAGCGGCGGCAGATAGCCAGACCCAGGCCACTGCCCCCCTGGCGGCGCCGCGCGGAGCCATCTAGCTGGCGGAACTCCTCAAAGATTTTAGGGATGTCAGCAGCCGCAATGCCGACTCCCGTATCCTCCACGGCAACCGTCTGGACCTGGTCTTCCTGGCGGACCTTGATGATGACCCCGCCCTGATCGGTAAAGCGCGACGCGTTGTTAAGAAGGTTCATCATGACCTGCCGAATGCGCGTGCGATCGACCATGACGGGAGGGAGCACGGGGGGAATCTCGACCTGCAACGAAAGGCCTTTATGTTCGAAGAGACTGCCCACCGTATTGATGGCCTCTTGCACGACATCCGCCAGCAATAGTGGTTCCTTAACCAGCCCCATCCGCCCGACCTCGACCTGACTAAGGTCCAACACATCGTCGATGAGTTGCGATAGGTGCTTGGCGCTGCGATAGATCGCTTCCATGTCACCCCGATACTGAGCCGGCAGCGCCACGCCACCATATGTCTGCGGCGCCAGGAACATCATTTCGCTGAAACCGACGATCAGATTGAGCGGTGTACGGAGCTCGTGGCTGACATTTGCGGCAAACTCGGCCTTCAAGCGGCGTGCCTCGACGGCCGCCAGGCGGGCGCGATCCAATTCCGCGCTCATCTTTTCCATGCGGTCATAGGCCAGGTTGAGGGCCAGAAGCGTACGCTGTAACTCGCCGCGCTGCTGCATCACCTCTTCGGTCTTGGCGGCCGCCTGCTCGTAGCTATGCCATGACCAGTGTAGCAGGGAACGGAGCGGCTGGTTGGCCGCACGAGCTAGAAGCGCGACAGCAACGGTCAGCCCGGCGGAGGTGGCTGCGAGGCTGCCAGGCAGGGCGCCACGCAACGCGGCGGAGGCCAGTACCACTGCGGAGAGGCCGGCAACAACCAGCCCCAATGTCGGCGAGATGAGTAAGCCCCCAGCACCGGCCACCAGTGCCAGCAACACCAGAGCAGGCGCCTCGGGATGTGTCCCGACCACCACCGCCAGGCTGGCGGTGAGAGCCAGGATGAAAAACCAAACTGCGTAGCGGTAGGGCAGCAGCGCACCGAGGCGCCACGCTACGATCCCCGTCGCGATCAGAGCCAGGGGCGCCGCCCAGGCGCGCATGTCCTGAGCCGGCAGCACTACCAGCCACCAGATCCAACCCAGAGCCAATGTGGCAACAGCGACCTGGCGCAAGGCGCTGGCCTGCAGCCATTCCCAGTCTTGAAGGTGGGGGAAAGTGTCCGCTGGGGCCAGGGCGCCTTGCCCGCGCACCAGGGTCAGCAAGCGCCGCGCGCTATTCCGCCACCCGCCTGCGTCCTGCCTGCTCATATCGTATCTCCGTGCTTGTCCCGCCGAAGAAATCGCCCCGGCCGAAAAGCCATTTTCAGCCTCTGCGGTGAATCGTAGCGCATAGACGGTCCTCTAGCGAAGCGCCTCCAGGGCGACCGACAGACTTGCCAGATCACCGACGCTTTCGCTCAGTCCTGCCGGAATGATGCTACAGACAGAAAGTGACAACGGCAACGCTTCCTCGCGCAGCGTTGCCAATGCGATCGGCTCCAGCAGCGATCGCTGCCGGCCATAGATGCTGCCGATAATGACGCGTTCCGGGTTGAGCACATCTATGATGATCGCCAGGCCACGGCCGAGTTGGCGGCCCACGATATTGAATATCTCCAACGCCAGCGGGTCACCGGCCTGTGCCGCCGCGCCAACCGATGCCGCCGTCACCGCGGGAAGGTCGCGAGCTGTCAGGCAGAAGGCCGGAGGTTGTCCCGCCGCAAGATGCTCGGCAGCCAGGGTCCGCGCCAGTTGGGCGATGCCGCCGCCGCTGCAGAAGCCCTCAAAGGACCCCGCCTTTCCGTAGCCCACAGGCCCGGTAGGCTCCAGCCGGATGTGCCCTACCTCACCCGCCATGTCGTTCGTTCCAGAGTAGAGGCGGCCATCGAGGATGAGCCCTGCGCCCATACCGGTGCCGAAGGTCAGAAAAACCATGTTGCGACACCCACGACCCGCGCCCCACCGCCATTCGGCCAGCGCGCAAGCGTTGGCATCGTTCTGCAACGCGACCGGCACGTGGAAACGCTCCCGCACTGGCGACACCACGTCGAAACGGTCCCACTTCGGCAGGTTCGGCGGTGACAATACCAGCCCGGCCCGGCTGTCCAGGGGCCCACCGCAACTGATGCCGATGGCGGCCGGCAAACTGGCAGACTGCTGGCTTAGCATATCCGCCAGGGATGCCATGAGCTTCGCCAGCGTGGCTTCGGGCGTGGAACGAGTTGGGAAGGCGTATCGGGCGATCACCTGCACCTGGTCACCCGCGGCTTCGCCCAGGCAAACGGCGCATTTGGTGCCGCCGATATCAATGCCAGCCAGCATAGTCATGATGCGAAGAACTCCTGCTCCAGCATCCGGCAGAGCGCGTGATAAATCGCCACGTGCCGTTCCTGGATGTCGGGTGTGATGGTGGATGGCACGCAGATTGCCACATCGCAAAAGGGCAACATGGCACCGCCACTCTGCCCGATCAGGCCCAGCGTGCGCAGTCCGATCGCCCGCCCCACCTGCAAGGCGTGAAGTACGTTGCGCGCGTTCCCCGACGTGCTGATACCCAATACTGAATCTCCTGTCCGTCCGTACCCGAAAACCTGCTGGGCGAAGGCCATGTCGCCCGCGACATCATTGGCAGAGGCCGAGAGCAGAGACGTCTGACTCACCAGTGATATCGCCGGCAATGTGCCCTGAAGATGGTCGGCCAGGTAGTCGCCGTTGGCGGGACTGACCGCGAGGAGCTGGGCGTGTACTCCGGGCGAGACAGCCCGGCGAAGCATGAAGCCCTTCATCAGCTCGCCAACAATATGCTCGCTGTCGGCTGCGCTACCGCCGTTTCCGCAGATCAGCAGCTTGCCGCCGCCACGGAAACTGGTCGCCAGAAGCTGGAAAGCTTCGGAAACGCTGGCCTGGCATGGCGCCAGGTCAGGGTAACGAACAGTTAGCATCTCGAGGGGGTTCATTTTGTCGGCTCCTTGTGGGTGCGGTTCAAGGTTTTGCACCAGATGCTTATGTCGGTCATGCTGAGCGGGTCGACAACTCAAAGCCCGTTACGGCGAGTGTTCAGCGAAGCATCTCGCTCTGGCTGGCGCGGCCCAACCACGAGAGATTCTTCGCTGGTCTCTCGCCGTAGCGGAAGTTTCGCCGCAAACCCGCTCAGAATGACAGCCTCTCATGCAAAACTCTGTACCGCACCCGCTCCTTGGGCTTGTGTTGACAGTCGACGTAAGCCTTGCTACAATAAGTATGTTGATTTTATCAATAAAGTTGCTGTGCTGGCAAATTGCCGGGGGTGCCTGGCGAGCGGGCGAACTGCCGCGGCTGGGCGGCGCCCGAAAGTGACACCGGCTCCAACCAGCGAGAGCGGGGAGAGGACACTTGTATGCGCGGGGATGAAGTGTTCAAGGCCATGCGGTTTGGCGGACCGGAACGGGTGCCGATCTATTTCTTCAATCGCGACCAGGATCAGTCGGACATCGTCGCACTGGATGTCCAGCACCATTTTCTGGGATCCGCGCGAGACCGATCGGAATGGGGATTCAACTGGAATCGTCTCGACGCGACGATGGGACAACCGACCTCGTACTTGATCGAGGACTGGCGTGATCTGGCAACCCTGCGCACACCGGATCCGTGTGCCGCGTGGCGGTTTGCCGGTGTGCAGGAATTCGCTCGGACATACCACGACCGCTTTCGCATCGCGAGCCTGGGCCTTAGCGGTTTCACGACGATGTGGTGCCTCCGTGAGTTCGATCGCCTGATGCTTGATCTGGCGGAACAGCCCGAACAGGTGGCCGCGCTGGCAGATCTCGTCTTCGGGTTTGAAGAGGCGTTGATTCGAGAATTGCCCCGCTATGCGTTCGATGCGGTGGGCTTCTTCGATGACTGGGGCACACAACAAGGGATGCTCATATCGCCGGCCCTGTGGCGGAAGATGTTCAAGCCGCGCTATGAACGGCAGTTTCGCCTGGCGCACGATTTGGGGCTGGCGGTCTATTTTCACTGTTGCGGGCAGATCTCCAAAATCATCCCGGACATGATCGAGATCGGGGTGGATCTCCTCAATCTGTCACAGCCGAACCTGTATGACATCCCGGAACTGGGCCGGCGCTATGGCGGGCAAGTATGTTTTGTCTGCCCCGTCAGCTACCAAACGACCTCCATCACAGGCACGCGCGCCGAAATCTTCCACGATGTTGAGACGCTGGTCGCCCACCTCGGACGATTCCGGGGCGGACTGGTGGGTTACGTCGAAGAGTATCAGTCCATCGGCATGTCCGAAGCCAATTACCAGGCCTGTATCGAGGCATTTCGGAGCCTCGGACAATACTCGTGAAAGAGGGTAGAGATGTTGGGGGGCCAAGGGGGCGATTCTACCGGGCGAAACCTTCGGGATGTTCGCCTGTTCAATCGGGCTATGATTTTCCGGTCGGTGCGAGAGGCCGGAACGATTTCACGCGCTGAACTGGCCCGCAATTCAGGGCTGAACCCGGCGACCGTAACTCACATCGTACGCGAGTTGCTTGCAGAAGGGCTGATCGAGGAAGCCGGATTTGGTGAATCGTCGGGTGGGCGGCGCAGCGAGTTGCTGCGCCTGCGGGCGGAGCATAGCTACATCGTGGCGATCAGCCTGGGCCGGCGTTCCATCACTGGAATGCTC
>Ga0172371_10000886_pt1 | contig 47220 bp, 41 predicted proteins | sample Lak12m_FD_114543 | JGI IMG/M metagenome (GOLD analysis project Ga0172371, IMG submission 114543) | Freshwater microbial communities from Kabuno Bay, South-Kivu, Congo - kab_022012_12m | ecosystem: Environmental > Aquatic > Freshwater > Lake | place: Democratic Republic of the Congo: South-Kivu... | reverse complement strand
GTTCCAAAGACGCCATTTGCATTGCTGACAGGATGGGGAGATCAGATAAGAGAGATTGAGAAGATGAAGTCCGCGGGAGTAGATAGAATTATAACCAAACCTATAAATATATCGCAGGCCGTGCATGTTATTCAGGAGCTCGTTAAAGCGCGGGAAAATAGCCTGTAACTGCTCGGACAATTTGGTGTTATAAACTTATCTACGGGGAGTCTACGTGCTGGAAACCAGCGACGCAGGGTTATGAACAGGTTATAAACGGGGCAATCCGGGCACTACGGACGGTTAAAGCCGTTAGGTGGGCGCCTGTCGAAGTGGGGCTACAAGAGCTGGACAGACCGCCGCCTAAGCCCGGAGAACAGAGGTATGATCACCGGTTAAGATTTTTGAAACGCCCGGACGGCAAGGGTGATCAATATTTTTTTCTGATTAAATCTTTAATGAAGGGGATAGCATCTGGAATCACCAAGCCTTGTTCTGTTGTCTGAACTGCCGACCTTGATTTCAGCCGCTTTGCCGGACTGCAAGTATGCAATCCACTAATTCATTGACAAGGTGTCCCATTAAGATCACCCCGCTCCTCAATCTCTGCTTCGCAATTTGATCAAGAGTCTTAATATTTCTATATAGAGCCAAATCAGCGTGACCATCAGACCGAACGCCGCATACCATTCCATGTATTTCGGCGCGCCGCTTCGAGCCCCCTGCTCAATGAAATCAAAATCCAGGACCAGATTAAGAGCGGCCACAACCACCACGAACAGAGAAAATCCTATGCCAAAGAGACCACTGTCATGTATGTACGGGACACGTACACTGAATAGTCCGAGAACTAGTGTAACCAAGTAAATCAAAAAGATCCCTCCGGTGGCGGCCATCACGCCGAGTTTGAAATTCTCGGTTGCCTTGACCAAGCCCGATGAGTACGCCGCAAGGAGCGCCACCAACGTGCCGAAAGTCAATCCCACCGCTTGAATTACGATGCCGGGATACTGAGACTCGGCAATTGAAGAAACGCCACCGATGAAGAGACCCTCAAGAAGCGCATAAATCGGCGCGGTTATTGGGGCCCAGGTCTGCTTGAAGACCGTAATGAGGGCCAGTATCAGCCCCCCGATTGCCCCCACGGTAACCCATACTGCGACCGAGGCCGGGTCCGATGTCTGGAAGAATCGATGCCACGTCCATCCGGCCGTCAATATTACGCACAAGAGCAATAAGCCGGTCTTGTTCACTGTCCCCTGGATGGTCATGGCTGCTTGCTCGCCCGCGTAAGGCAGCGCACGGAATGTTTGATCGTTAAGAGCTGGATTACCTGTCCTCATGACGCCACCTCTTGTAAGAATCCTAAATCAAAGCATTATGAAAAATTTACATGTTAGAGGATTTTATGTCCACCAATAATTGATAGTTAAATCGGTTGCAGAGGCTTTGCGTCTTTCGGTTCCATGTTAATCTTATACGTCATCGATGTGGATTGATTCTTGATTCTATCATGAAGCACGGTTTTCATAAGAAAATCGCGTTTCAAAGGCTTTTTCATTTTCATCTCCAGTTTATAGTACAGGTCGAGAATAGGAGAGCGGGAAATTTTGTTGATTTTCAGCATATTCTGCTTGCCGCCTATCACTTTGCCGCTGCCGTCCAAGAGGAAAACATCGACGGCCAAATCAACAATGAAACGACCTTCTGAAATCAGGGTGCTCACGTTCGACGGTTCAAAATAAAGAAGGACGCTGGCGAGCGGCTGGCCAAGTTCAAACGGCGAGTACAACCCGAAGCCTTCTACAGAATTGCACAAAACGACCTTGCGAAAGCCAAGTTTGCTCTTGTTTTGCAGATCAATGATTTGCTCTTTTAATTTCTGAATCTCAGATGCCTCTTTGGTTGGAGCATCCCCCAGTTCTCCACTTTGGGAAGCGCCGCGATCCTGGGGCGCCGGAGGCTGAGGCTCCTTCTTCACCTCAGATTCATCGGATGCGACCAGGAGCTTCAATGAAACATTGTCGCGAGTTCCGAAATCAGCTTCCTCAAGCAAAACTTCCGGCCTGTTGGTCCATTGCTGACCAAGAGCTTCAATTCCGATACCTGAAACGGCCAAGAAAACGATCAATGTCAATATGGCGCGACATGTCTTGGGCTTCATTTGCCGGCTCCTTGAGATGCATTAATTATTCATTGGCTGCTCGTCCCTCGGCGAATGGGTCGAAGAGCGTCACGTCCTTCATGGCCCCAAACGGACAGGCCAACCCACAAACGCCGCACGCGACACATTTTTCAATGTCAAAAATAACTTTCATTTCAGGCGGTATACGGCTCAATGCTCCGGTCGGACAAAGCCCGGTACAAGCTCCGCAGTGAACGCATTTTTCTTCTTCCCTCCAGACCTTGTCCGCAAGGTACTCTACCCCGACCTGTTGAGCTTCGAGGAACTTGATGCCCTGCTGTATAACTTCCTCTTCACCGCGCAATTCCAGCAGAATGCGGCCTTCTCGCCGCGGCAGGATTTTAGCTTCGAGTATATTGAAAATCAGATCGAAGTCCTTGGCCAGCCTGTAAATTAGAGGTTTGTACATGATATTTGATCTAAAAATTAACAACACGTTTCTTGAAGCCATTTTCCACCTCATTTTCGGTAGCCCGTTCGCGGGCGTCTATTTATGGATCATTTCCTGATTATCAATAAAGACCAAATAGTCGATTCTGTTTATCACTCTTCGGGGATGAACCGCCCGAAATCAGGGCGCTTCTCGAAGCCGCCCCTACACGAGAAATCCGGCAAGCCGTAATTTTGAGAAGCCCTCTGTCGTCGCTATCACAAAACCCGTGCGTCAGCAGGTCACTAGTGTAGCGGCGCCAACTCCAAATCTCCCAGAATAGCCATTTTATCGCCCAGGGCTGCCAGCGCCCCACCCACTCCCGGTATGGTCATGGCCCACTCCACAGCGGCCTTCAGATCGCGGTCCGAGCGGATTCTATTGCCCATTGCCGTAGCTACGGCGTCCGCCAAAGCCGTGTCTTTGGAAATTATAGTGGCCGCGTCCGAAACACCCAAGCTTAGGCTGGGACCTACTCGCCCGGACGAAGTGCAGATGCCGATGGGCAAGACTGTCGGCTGAACTTGGATCCCGAAGCGACCGCTGAGCCTCGAATTTCCCGCAAAAATTCCCACAACGATAGGTCTGGCCACCTTCAGAAATATGTCTCCTCCGTTCTCTATAATCACTTCCGGAGACCGTTGGAGAAGCTCTTGTCCCACGAACTCCGCCACAGCGCCTGCAACGGCGGCCATAGGCCCGGTCCCGGCCTTCCTGCCCGCCCCGATCATCCTCGCCACGATGGGTGAATCAGCGGAATCTTCCTCCAGCGGTTTAAGACTTGTCAGGAATTCCGGTCGTCTCTCAATGGCCCACTCGATCTGGGCCCTATATTTCTTGATCAAAGCCTCCGTCTCCTTTTCAAGAGAACAAAGGGCCTTCACATACAAGTCAGATGTCTCCACCACTACCCGGAAAGCTTTGAAACCGTCTGATTCATCAAAATCACGATAGGTCCGAGGCTCATATCCGGTCAATGATTCCATGCTTGCATTCCGCTGTGTTTTTCAATTGGCAAAGCCTTCAAATGGCACGGAAGGCAGTGTTTCCTGCGGTTCGCCCAGAAGAAAGCGTCCTGACTCAATCCATTCTTTCAGAATCTGCGCTATTTCCAACGCCCCGGAATAGCTTGACATAGGAGCCGTCACCACACTTCGCCCGTCAACGGATATTTCCCCGGTTTTGAGTTGTCCGTAAGTTACGTACGCCATAGGTGAACCGCCATCTTCCGGATAGGCCATCCCATAGTCGACCACGGGCACGAATATCTCGTCATCTGACACTGCTGTGAATCTGGCCATTTCTTCGTTGAGAATGGGAATGGGCACTCCTATGCCCACATTCAGCGAGCACCCGTAACCCGTCACCGACGCGCCCCTCAGGAACTTGGCCGACATCTGTTTCAAATCGCCTCGAACGGAAAGAGTGCCTGCTCCTCCCATAACGACACCGTTGTCGGACCTCTTTGCAGCGGGATTGTGCTGTGTTCCGGCCCCAATTACGTATCCTATACCTCCCCCAAGAAAGATTCGGGTCCCTAATCCGATGGTCTTATAATAAGGATCGTTCAGCAGCGGACTCAATTGCCCTGACGTGGAAAAATTGGCGTTTGCGCATTCAGGTCTGAGCATACCCATGTAGGTGTATATGGTTTTCTTGGAAAGGTTCACGGCGCAATTATAATTTTGATAACAGTTTCTTGGATTTAAAAGCACAGCATCCGGGAAGTCTTTCAACGTCATTTTCGCTTCGAACAATCGTCTCGGATAGCAATCGGTCCCGTAGGCCTCGGCTCGAAACAGCACTTCACGGCCGGCCACCAGATCTTCGATCACGTGGCCGCCCCCGTACCGGAAACGTCCAGGAAAAACCTTATTCAGGGGATCGTCGTGTCTGGGCTGAGTCGCTCCCAGATAAACGTCCACTGCTGCAATGCCCGCGTATGCCTCGACTTCGTTAAGATATACCTTGTGGGCTTTGATCCTGGGTTTCGTATGTCCAAAATTGAGAAACGCGCCGGAAGAGCACATGATGCCGAAAGTCCCGGTAGTAACGACGTCCACTTTACGAGCAGCCTCCACCGGGCCTTGCTCCCGTGTAATGCCTATCATTTCCTCGGCGGTAACCACCACAGCCTCGCCCTGTTTGATTTTTCTGTTAATTTCGGCAAATGTTTTGTTCACTTGAAATTCGGCCATTGATACCTCCCTGGCGCGCCATAGGCTCGATTGACGGATTCCAGCTTATCCTTTTTGACTGAGACGGTCAAGAATCATTGCCAACCTACGCGGCGGCACAGTGATTTGGATGATAGGACTATTCAGTTACGGACGTGGACGAAAGGTTGTGGCCCCGCAGGCGCGATTCCTTCGCGTGACTGAATGCTCGCGGATAATACTACAATCCGGCTGGTAGTTCAGTTATGCTGCGGTATAATGTCAACGCCCCGCTCGCAGATGTCTTTGAGGAGATCATGAATGGATGCGCATAGTATTAACCTTGGTTCCGTTAAGGCGGCCGAGGAGGCTTTGGATCAAATAGGAACCGGAAACAGTCGCCTTATGGCACAGCGCGCGATTCACATTAACATAGCGCTTAAACAGGTCCCGGGATCCGACGCGCGGCTCTTGAAAGGGGCCTATAATGAAATCGGCGCCGAGGCTGCCGTCAATAAACACGTGTACGCGCGAGAGGAAGGGGCGGTCACCGATATGATCGTCATGGGAACGATCTACCAGCATCGAGAGGTGCGGCGAATTCTAGCCGATGATCCGGTCATTCGCCCATGGCTTGACGCGATCGAAGCGGTAGTAGAAAACTGCAGAGAAACTACGGATGCTTGATGCGATGCAGGTGGAACAGGCTTCCAGCCTGTCTATTAAGGAATGACGGGCAAGATTCCCGTCGCCGTCAGCTCCTTTCCTGGCGATATGGGCAATTTACTGCTTGGCGCCCTTGACCCGGGCTGAACGAGTATCCTTGCCAGGTTCCATCTTGAGAACAACCAGGTTGTCGCGAACTTCGATGCTCAAATTTGATTCCACGGTAGCTTTCAGCGGCGATAAGTCAAGACCCAATTGCTTATTGTAAAGCTCAATCACTCGATCTTTTCCCAGAATTTCTCGCATCTGGAGAGCTATTTCCACTAAGATTCCCTGGCTATCAAACCGATACGTGGCGAAACGGAATAGGTCATCTCCTCGCACGATTTCCGATATTTCGGTTCCCAAATCATCAAATGAGAAATGAATCGGCCCCTTTTGCATAAGATCCAGGACTTCAGTCTTATTCATTCCCAGCTTAATATCTCGGTACCCTCCTGGAACCTTGCCTTGTGACGCTGCGACGGTTCCGGCAGACAAAATCAGGGCAAGGCACAATATGCCAAGAAAGGCTCCCATTACCTTCATACTATCCTCCGGTCCATATGCAATTCATGATAATCGAGAGTATTCTATAATAATACAACGATATCCCTCTGAATGGAAGTTAAACTCGTAAAGACATGCCATTTTTTTGTCATTCGCCATAAATCAAATGTCCCGGTCTCCCAACGGGCGAGGGTTCTGAACAGGCCGGCGCCACTCCGGACCCGGCCTGCCGGAATTTTTCGGCGCAACCGCGCGCGGTTGATGACTTTTCGGCTGGACCTGCGCGGTGGGTGATCCTGATAGGGCGGCGCTTACCACCTTTTTCAGTACGCTTGACGGTATTGCGAAACCGATTCCTATGTTCCCGCGACCGCCCCCCGCGGCAATGGCCGTATTCATGCCCACCACCTGACCGTCTATATTGACCAGCGGCCCTCCCGAATTTCCGACATTGATGGCCGCGTCAGTCTGAATAAAATCCTCCACGTCCAGTATTCCTAGGCCTGAACGCCCTTTCGCGCTGACAATGCCTGCGGTCACGGTCTGCATAAGACCGAGCGGATTTCCGATGGCCAGCACCCAATCACCCACCTCCAATGATTGAGAGTCACCTAATTTGGCAACCGGAAAATTGTTCCCATCAATTTTGATGATCGCCACATCGGTCTTTGGATCCGCGTAGACGACACGCGCCTTGTATTTTTTCTTGCCCTCAAGCGTTACCTGTATCTCGTCGGCTCCGTTGATCACATGTCTGTTGGTTACGACGAATCCATTCGGATGCACGATGAACCCCGACCCGAGCCCCTGTTGGCGAAAACGCCTGGAACCGCCCGGGGCGCCGAAGAATTGTCGAAAGAACTCGTCACCAAAGAACTCTCGAAACGGGTGATTCTCAAAAAAGGGGTCTAAACCAGGTCCAAAATGAGTTTCACCTACTATTTTCGCTGTGGAAACGTTGACCACCGCAGGTTTGACGCTTCTGGAAACCGCCCTGAAAGATTCTTGTAAAGCCCTAAGAGGATGAATCGGATCCTGGCTAAAGGCAGGCGCAGCTATCAAAAATTGAGCGATCAATAAAACCACTACCGGAATCGTTCTATTCAGACACAACGAAGTCATTCTCTTCGAATGATTTCGCAAGAGATTATTCACTACCTTGAACATGCAAGCTCCTTATAAGATGAAATTCACAAAGTACGACACGGGGCAAGGCAATAGGTTTCTACAATCTTCATACCTTTTTTGGATATGAATGCGCCTTCGGCCGGATCGGTTTGCTAATCTTTGTCCAGTGTAATCCTAGCCGCATCTTTAGGAAAAAGCGCGGCCACATGCGGATGACATGTAAAAAACAGAACTTGGATTTCAGATTCCGCTGAAAATTGCGCCAGAATGTTAGCCGTTTTGCGCGCACGCTCAATGTCAAAGTTGACCAGCACATCATCCATCATGAGAGGAATGGCGGAATCCCCCCGTCGATAAACCTCCAGGTGAGCAAGCCTTAATGACAGATATACTTGCTCGAGAGTTCCTCGACTGAGATGATCTTCTTCCACTCTTGTCCCATCCATCCGTTCCACTTTCACTCGTTCGCTATCCAGTGGCAGAAGAATTTTTCGGTAGGCATGGCCTGTAATCTCTTCGAAAATATGCGATCCTCGCTCCAATGTTTTCGGCTGTTTTTCTGACTCGTAAATCCTTAGTGTTTTATCTAAGAGTCCCGTAGCCAATTTCAACGTCATCCATTCCTTTATGCCGTAATTTAGGCGCGTAAGCAGCTCTTCCTTTTCCCCAAGCAGCATTTCCGTCTCTTCTTCATTTTCGAGCATCTCGATCTCATTTTCCAGCCTTCCGCTCTGCGCAGCCAGTTCGTCAGATTTCTTGCGAAGATTTTCCAATGTCTCACGGAGAACTGCCAGTCGGCGCCTGTTTTCTTGCCAATCTTGACCCTGCAATCCGGAACGCATGGTCTTCTCATCGCGACAGTTCAGTCCTGACACAAGTCCGGATATTAAGGGGAGTCTTTGCTGCTCCAGATTCTGGTAGCGTTCATGGCGCCGACCAATGTTACGAAAAGATTCCTCATTCTCTACGCGTGCAGCTTCCATAAGAGCCGCAATTTGCCTGTTTGCTTCCTCTATCTTTCTAACCGAGAGGTCCAATGCGGATTGATTCTCAGCAATCCTTTCCAGAAGGGCCTTTTTTTCGGCCAGAGCTTCTTTGCTCTCCGTTGCCTGCAGATTCCATTCTTCCGTTTGATCCAGCGGCGATCTTTCCGGCGCTACGGGCCGATCCATTTCATGACCCAGTTCTAAGACCCGCCCGGTAAAATCATCCCATTCTCTCCTTATCGCAGCGAGGGATTCTTCCTGTTCGCAGACTCTCCTCAGTTGTGCTTTCAGATCACGTAATCGGCGGACGAACTCCAGCGCGGCTTCCGGTTCCATCGGTTCAGCCCAGGATTGGTCTATTAAGAAATCCTGCCATCGGACGCTTAATTTTTCCAATTCGGCCCTTGCTTCCGCTAGGGTTTCCTGCAATCGGGTCGATCGATCATATTCAACCTGTAGATCGGTCTCATCTGATCGAATGCTGTCTTCCAGGATCTGCTTACGCCGGAAAGGCTCCTCCGCGGCTGAAGAGTCGGCTTCCGCACGAAGAATTTCCAATAGGTCGGCGTCCGGATAGTTCAGGACCGAGCCCGATATTTCTGAGCAACGTGACTTGAGGTCTTCCAATTCCTTCGACAAGGCGCGTCGCTCTGTTTCGACTTCTGCCAGTTCAAGTGTCGCTGCCCTTTGTTTATCCATCACCATGCTTTTTCTTTGGGCGATGCCGGCCAAGCGCTGGCGCTCCCCTAATATTTTCCACCTTACCATCCAGGGCAAAGAAAAGAAGATGAGCAGTCCGGTAGCGGTAAATGCGTAAGCAACCGCGTCGGCGCTTCGCAAGCCGGCTACTATTATGGCAATACCTGCAGCCCCGAGCAGTATTATTAGAAGCGAGAAAAGGACCGGGGCCACCAGAGGAGAGTTCTCTTTGTCCAGTTGCTCCAAATCGCGATCCACCTCAAGCCGGGCTGCAATAAATCCCTGTATTGTACGCTTCTTCTCCAGGAGTCGATCTCCGATGTCTCTTATCCTGCTGTCGTGCTGTCTCCACTCGAGAAGCCGGCTGCGAGCGGCGGGTTCGAGATAGCGGGAGCAAGCCTCTGTAAGGCTATTCAATTCCTCATTCTTATGCTGGATTTTGGCTTCGATCCTCGCCAGCGCTTCGGCGGATTCGTCCACATTCTTTGTGAAATCATGGATTCGGGAATGGCATTCGTTCCATGAAGTGGCGAAGTCTCGGATCTGTTGCTCGACGGTAAGCGACGGATCCGACATGGCCACTCGCTCGCGGTCCCATCCAGGTCCTAGAGCCAAAATATCTTGATTGATGTCAGACGCCGCTCTCTCAAAAGAAGCGCCGGCCGTTTCCAGCTCGGACGGTCTATTTGTCAAATGCAGCGATTGTCGGTGCAGTGATTCTATCGCTCGAGAGTGTTCCAGAATTATCAGATCAGGATTCAGACCCTTCAGGCGAGCCGTTAGTTGTTGAAGTTTCTTTTCTATTTCCGCAAGGCTATCTTGAGCGTCTCGACGTCTTTCGAGCGCCTGATTGAGTCTCAAAATACCATCCACCGGAAAATTACGAGCATGGGCCAATCCGACCATCTCTCCCTCTATTTGAATTAGCTTTGTCCATGCCTCTTCATGTTGAACCAACCTGGTAAGGCCGTTCAGAGACGCCTCGGTAACACGAATTTCATCTGATGTAGACTTGCGCTTTTTTTCGACCAGTTCGAGGTTTTTCTTGAGTTCCGAATACCTGGCGGGTTCCTCAGCCAGGATACTCAGTTTCTGGTCCAAGTCTTTAATCTGCGCCTGCATCGCCCATAGCGCCTCGGAATCTCGGCTCGATTTTTTGCCCAGGGTTTTGCTTCGGTCCTCCAGTTTGTTCTTTACGTCCAACGGGCTTACTTCAAAGGATCCGATCGTAGCGGCCAAAATTTTTCGCCTCAGATTTTCATGGTCCAGATGGCGCATCTGGTCCAGATCGAACGCGAAGAGGCTTTCATATACCCAGCGGTCCATGCCTGCGTGAAAAATAGGAATGGCGTTAGGTTCCAGGTGATTACCATATTCGTCCGAAATAGTGAGGCTCCCTTCCTTTAGGCCCCGTTTCTCCGTCCTTTCGATTCGCAGTTGGCCTTGACTTGCAGAGTTCACCGTAAGTCTTCCCTTACGCGGCGCTCCGCTGGGCGTTTCATAGCTATTAGCTCGGCCGATACGAGTCCTGAATCCAAAGAAAATCGAGCGGACGAATTCCAGAATTGTGCTCTTACCAGTTTCATTTCGGCCAAGAATCACTGAAAGCCGCGGTGAAATATTGGCTATAAGCAGGTCGTTGTAAGCTCCAAAATTTTCAATAAAAATTTGTTCGATCCACATGTGACCCGGTTGTGATGACCTCTTAAGCGAAATTGAGCTTGCTTTCGTCCCGGAGGGACGGATGACAATAGCGCAGCGATTTATGAGGGTGTCTCAAGACTCCGGACTAGACCGGAATCGAAGCATGACCAACTCATCGGGGTACCCTCGCCCTCACCCCAACCCTCTCCCGGCGGGAGAGGGAGCTTTGAAGTCCCCCTTTCTGAAAGGGGGATTTTCTATACTTAGATCAAAATCCCCCCATACCTCCCTTTGGTGAAGGGGGGATGGATGGGTCCCCTCTCCCTTTGGGAGAGCAACTGTGTTGCGTGCCACGATTTTTTCCTCATTAGGACTTTTGAAACAGCCTCCTTATCGCGGGGCTACTGTCAGCGCCCCTTCGGGGCTTGAATTCGCAATTTCAAGACGCATCAAACGCGCTTAATTCGAAGAAAGTTGATGCAACCTGCTCCGCGGCTTTATTCACTAAGGCCCGGAGAGCATCGACATCCTCCGGAAGTTTCAGAGGATCAGCGTCCGAATGAATGTAAGTCCGGTGGACTCGTTTCGAAAGTTCACCATGAATTTCTCGAAGGAGATCCTCTATAAATTCGGGATTTTCATTCGATTTTTGACAAAGCCTGAGAAATTCAGGGAGAAACCCTTCATCATCAATTATTGATTCCAGCTTAAATCCGGGGTGAGTCAAATCACAAAGAGACTCGGGAAGAACCGGCACAGCAAGTCGCGAAAGCCGCTCTGTCAATATTTCATAGACCTCGCCGGATTTTATAGCGTGAGCAAGATTTCCCGAGACGGCGCCTGTCAAATTTATGCGCACAACCAGCGCTTCAATATCTTCCCGCGCCAAGCCGGCGCAAACTTTTTCCGCGGAATCCAGTAAATCTTCAGGTTCCGACATGTCGCTCGCATTCAATTCCACTTTTTCCCAGCAAACCGGAGCAAGTGGTATGAACTCAGCCGTAGTCCCTCTTTTCGCGTTGACCGTAACCATATAGCAGCCTTTTGGGCCTGTTTCTCCCACGTGAGCCCCTTGGGTAGCGCCAGGATAGAATATCAGCGGATCTTCCGACAATACTCGCGCGGAATGCACGTGACCGAGGAGCCATATGTCCATCCCGCTGTTTCTAAGATCATCCATGCTGCACGGAGCATAATCCTTGTGTTCGGAATATCCTGAAACGTTAGCGTGCAAGACGGCTATTGCCAAATCCGCTTTCTCGTCCCGTTTGAATTTTCGCGCCAGATTCTCGGTCACGACTGATTTTTCAAAACTCGCCCCAAAAATCGTTACGCCGGTATCGAACTCGATCGGGTTAGGTTCAGGGCCGAACAAGCTCAAGCCGGGTAAAGTCCGCAATGAATCCGGGAAACTGCGCAACGGATCGTGATTCCCCAGGGCCATAAATAAAGGAATACCCGCTTCGTGAAGCTGTTGCGCGCCCTTTATGAAGGTGACCCGCGCCCTAACCGTGGTGTGCTGACTGTCGAAGACATCTCCCGCCAGGATCAAGAAGTCCACTTTTCTTTCCACCGCCGTTCGGACCAGCTTTTCCCAGGACGAATATCCGGCGCGGCGAAAGAGATCCGCCAAGAGGGGGCTCGATTGCTGTAGCCCTGAAAATTGGCGCCCCAGATGTATATCCGCGGCATGTATGAATTTGATTTCAGTCATGAATTAGATCTTCACCCATAACTCAAGAAATGCTTACGCCCTGAGTCCGGTTGACTTATAACAACTTGACTGCCAACACGCAAACAAGAATGTATAATCTTCTTGTTCGCGTGGAGTCGCGGCGGGGAATCTCGCGTTCTCAGTTGTCATTGCGGGGCTAAATGGTGGCACAGGCTTCCAGTCTGTCTATCAGGGATGACAGGCAATTCTCCATATCTCCGGCTGTTTTCCGGTAGTCCCGCGCAGAACGCGGGATGCCGGTCGACTATATTGTGCACCGGCAGGGACGCCGGCGCCTACCGGGAAGGATCGGTGGAAGCCCCCTCTCCATCGTTGGAGAGAGGGTCGGGGTGAGGATGGGGATTGCTTCTCATGCTGTTCAGCGAGGTCGCAAAGACATGTTCGAAATTCAACATTCATCTTCCGGACCTTGGAGGGAGGTTTTGTTGCGTATCTTCGCGCTATTAATGAGTATTCTAGTACTCGGAGCAGTCCCGACGCTCGGACAGGGCCAGGAATTCGCGGCGGCTGCCCCCGGATTAGCCCTCACTTTTCCGAACGATCATGGCAAGCATCCGGATTTTCAAACCGAATGGTGGTACTTCACGGGCAATCTCGAGTCGGAAGGCGCCCGCCGCTGGGGATTTCAGCTCACTTTTTTTCGTCGAGCATTGTTCAAGGAACCTCCCGCGATGTTGTCTTCATGGGCCGTGAGAGACCTCTACATGGCCCATTTTGCGTTGACCGATGTGGTTAACAAGCGTTTTTTCCATACTGAGCTGTTCACCAGGGAAGGGCCTGACCTGGCAAAGGCCGCGGCCGCCGACCTGAAACTCCACGTGAGAGACTGGTCAGCGACAAGAGAAAATGACGAAATCCGCATCAAGGCCCGGGAGAACGGCCAGACGCTCGAGCTTTCGTTAATTCCTGAGAAGCCACTCACGCTCCACGGAAGATCGGGTTACAGCAGAAAGGGAGAAGCCGAAAATCAGGCTTCGCACTATTATTCCTATACACGCCTGAAAGCCTCGGGCATGCTCACGTTCGAGGGCGCGCCTCATCGAGTGCACGGATTTGCATGGATGGACCATGAGTTCGGTTCCAGTATGCTACTAGCTAATCAGGTGGGTTGGGACTGGTTTAGCTTGCAACTGGACGATGGATCCGAATTGATGGTTTTTCATCTGCAACGCAAGGATGGCTCCTTCGAAAGGCCGTTCGGGACTTTCATTTCACAAGAAGGCTCTACTACCGAGCTTTCGAATCAAGCGATAGTGATTTCGCCCAAGGGCGCATGGACCAGTCCGCATACAGGGGCGGTTTACCCTTCGGGCTGGATCATCCAGGTCCCGGATCAACAAATCAGCCTCGAAATTACACCACTAATTCGAGACCAGGAGCTGTCCTCCGGGCGTTTCACCCGGTTAATTTATTGGGAGGGCGCGGTTGAAGCCAAAGGCAAAAGGAACGGAAGCGCAGTGCACGGCCGCGGATACGTGGAACTCACCGGATACGCTCAATCCATGGCCGGCCGCTTGTGAAGAAGGAATATGGAGGGAACTTTTTTGCAAAAAAGTTTCCTCCCAAACCCTCCTTCAAAAAACTCTTATATGTCTTCCGTTGACCGGGGCATTATTGTAAATGGTTTGACGCATACAGCAATTGTCGATCAATAACCGTTTACCGGTGGGCGACACTGCTGGCTTCTTCAGCAGTGTAACTCCATTCTAAGGGAATTTTTGAGAATCGCTATATTTAATTCTGGCGCCCATTCTGAAGAATGCATAAACGAACGCCCGGGGAAGGCTTTTGCGAAAGCTTCGCCCCGGGCGTCTTATCCGGCTATGTAAGCGTTTCTAAACTTGATCGCTTGCAACGTCAGTCAAAATCATCCCATGATTCCGGGCTCCGATTTCCGATGGGCGTCAGCGCATCAGAAAGACATCTCCATTCCAAGGCCGAACGCGTAGAAGGACCTGTGCAACCTGGAGTCGGCAATGCTGGCCCCGCCGTTCGGAATATCGAATAAGGTCGATCCCCGTACCGTTGACGTTAATTGACCCGTGCCGGTGGCTTGAAACCAACTCCCCGTGAACCAACAGGTCCCTCTCAAGTTACGGGTTACCGGATACATACCTTCGAAATCGCCTTCGATGAAGCCGCCGCTGTTAGAGTTTAGTTGGTAGAGCGTCTGATGGATCTCCGTCTGGGTAGCGCTCGCACACGCAATCCGGAGCGGATCTCTCCAGTCGACCCACACGATCGGGCTGCCTATGAGTCGCCACCGGTAGCACAGCTCGGTTTCGCAGCCACATTGTTTCCGACATTTTCCACGAATTCCGATGTAGGGCCAATACATTTTTCCGAGGGGGTCGCTGATTCCAGGATCTGTCACCTCACCCTGAGGTGCTCCGCCCCTTCATATCCGGTCGCATATTATGGCCAGCCCCGGTGGACCCTGGGCGACCGCCTCCGACACGCCTCGCGGATTTTGTAGCCTATAGTCAATGTGCTCGTACCTGAAACCGCTCTCGAAAGCCAACTCAGGGGTGAACCACCAGGCTCCTCCAGTCTCCCACATCCACCAATGGATAGTGGTGTCCCAAGTCCATGGAGACACAGAATTTGCTCCATTTCCTAGTGCGCCAATGACGTTACCAACTATGATGGCTGTGCCGGGCCTGGTGAACCTGCCGCTGGCATCCATGTACATGTGGCTCAGTCTCGGGACATTTATCCCGTATCGGCCATACAGCACCAATGACGGGGCGGGTTGGAGCTCTAAGCCGGCAAATCCCACCCAGAAATTGCCGTCCTGTAACTGGAGGTCCATTCGCTCAAACGCGAATACCTGTGCCTCAGGATCGGCATTTGACTGAAACGGGAAATAGGTGTTGAACCTCATCCACATATGACCGAATCTCACGTCCCCTTTAAGGACCCATTGTTCGTCTTGGTACGATCGACGGCCGGCGCCCCACCCGACACCTGGCATCGAAGGAACAGTATATGCGCCCGCGTTATTCCATCCCGGGGCAGGGGGCGGAGCCGCCGGATAGATGGGAGCAGGCGCGGGCACTGCCTGCGGCATCCCTATGGATGGCGCCAGCACAAGAAGCAGAGCCCCCAGAATCATGAAACGTCTTGCCATAGCCAAGCCTCCTTGAGGATTTGAACCAGAGACAACCGTCCATCGGGGGATTGGACAAGTATTTGATCGGATGTCTCAAAGTCTCGCTCTGTTTATATAGCAAAAAACATCCTTAAATGTCAACATGTTTTGATTGTTTCTTTATATTTAAGATTATCATTAACGTGTCCAGTTTTGAGTAAATTTGATTAACATTTCTATATTACAAGCTATTATTCCAGTCTATTAAAGAACAAGCACAGGCGACTGTTCGAGTCAGAGCCCCCCCCCTGGCGGTCTTGTCTTCACTGAAGCGTTGAAACTATTCGTAAGTAGTAATTGTCGAAACTGAGGTCATTTGATCTTCCATCAAGTATGATGGCCGGCAAAGGAAATGTCGTCATTGCTAGACGCCGCCGGAAGCAATCCCTAAATTCTGAGCCTACAGATGGTCGCAGGACCCCAATTGAACGAAGGAATACCGCTTCATTTCCAGGTGTCCCGCGAGACGGGAGATGAACCGCCCGAAATCAAGGCGCTTCCGGAATCGCGCCCCTACTATCAATGTCGGCATATGGAGGTTTTGAAATCAGTTGTAGGAGAATGCTTCGTCGTTCACCCTCTCAATGACACGAACCCGGGGCATGTCGGGAAATAAAATGACGCCCGGCTAACTGGATGTTAATGACTTCCGATGGAGAATTAGACTTATCGGCGACGCAGGAGTCGTTTGGCTAGACTGAACAGTTTTCCCACCGATCCGGGATGGTTCACGATGAGGGACTCCGCCGTGGTTCGTAGGGCCGCAATTACTGTGTTCCTCGATTTCCGGACCCACGGCACAACAACTCTGCGGCCTCCGTATTTTTCTTTGTAGTGAACCTCGCCTACCAGGTCGCACGTTAGCATGCCACGCCGTTTCCAGTATTTCATGGCGTGCCAGAACAGCGCCTCATTCGGTCTCACGTTTGAATATTGACGCCAACTGGCTGAACCCCAGGCATACATTGTCTGATTCATGGCGGTGAAAATCCCGGTGGCGATGCACATTCCTTGTTGATTGCGCGCGCGAAGAAGAAGCAACTGCCTTGTGGGAAACAGGAAATGAATCAGGTCCCGAACCCGCTCGACCTCGAAGGGCGGGGGGAGCCCTTTTACCGCAAATACATGCGCGAGTTGCTCGTGATATTCATCAGCAAATGACGCATCATCGGCTTCTTCTATAACAACTCCGCTCCCTGCGGCTTTGCGGATGCAATTTCGACATTGATGCTTCATGCCGGCAAAAATTTCATCTTCGGTCGGGGTCAGGTCCACTTCCAGTGTTGAAAAGTCCCAAATTTTGAATCCCAAGCGCGTGGCTTCTTCATGCGGTAAGTATCTGTCCATGAGTTCCAGGTGATCGCATTTCAAATCTCTGAAAGCAAAGTCGGTCAATGCTTCGAGCGCTGTTGCGCGGCCAACGCCGGGCAGCAGATTGAAACCCATATAGGTGGTGCTCCAGCCGGGAAACGGGCTACCCAGAATCTTGAAACCGAATTCCTTCACAATTAATCCGGTGAAATAGCCCAAGGTCCGATCATTCTCCCGCAGCTCCGCAAGAACAGGCTCACCGTCCAATGCGCTTTCCAAGAACCTAATCCACGGCCGGGTCTGGTGTATGTTCCGATCCGGAAAAGTCGCGAACTGCTCATCTGTCACGGAATCAATGTCAATACGCTTAAAAGATGGTTTCATGCTAGTACCGTCACTGTTGAAGTGTTTGACAATTTGATTCTTCTACGAGCCCAACTTCACAGCTCGCCACGCTTAATCCCAAGCGACTGAGAGTCAGTTGAAGACCGTAGCCGGCGAGCACGCAGATTATAGGCATGATGGCAAGTCTGTATCGACTGTACCCGTGGGGCCCACCAGTGATTCCCAGCCAGTAAACGATCACGCTCAACAGGCAGATCACCGGCATGGTGGTCAAGAAATTCCTGGAAAATAATGCGATCAAGGCTAACAGGTGAAAAGTCACCACTATCAATCCCAGACCTATAATCATGGTTATTAAAGGAAGGCTCAACTTCCGATAATCACATTCGACCATCTCCCAAAGCTCCTGTCCTGACTCTAAGTCCTTCCTATTTTCCGCGGAGCCGAGCTCCAATACCCTGATATAGGTGTGCGCCTCCCCACCAAGAAGCGTTCTCATAACGCCGCGAAAATGAATTTGCGCATAGGAGCGTGGATGGGCGAGTATGAGCCGAATGCCCTCTTGTCTCATATATCTGAGCTGTTCCGAAAACTGCGATGAATGCTCAGCTACTTTCTTTTCCATCAAACCCCATAACTCACGGAAATCGCTTTTGTCTTCCAGTTTCGCTAGCACTGAAGCAGCTTGAGCATAATAGAGGCTCTTGTCGAAAATCGTGGAAAATCCCCAATATCCGGTTTCGGCTCTGTTCCTGATCTGCCATGCCGCTATCAAGCTCATGGAGATCACGAGGAAGATTAAGGCGTGTAACACTCGAATGCCCGAGCGCCTCTTTAATGCCCCAAAAATTAAAACCAGGGTCATCCAAGCGGGCAAGAAATAGGCTATTGCTTGGACGTAAACGGCTGATACCAATGCTGCGGCGGCCAAGACAAGCTGAAACACGGAATCCTCTTTCAGGTATCGGAGGAGAAACAGCAGGAATAGGCTTAATGCAAAAGCAAAAAGCGTATCGGGCATTATCAAGCTTGAGAAAATGACTGAAAGTGGGTCTATGGCATATATAGCAGCGCCCAGAATTGCTATTTCGGCACGGCCGAACAGCACGATGGACACCCGGTACACTAAATAGACCGTGAGACAGCTCAAAAGGATTTGGATTGAGATAGTAACCAGGGGCACACGGCCCAACAAGATCCCAGGGGCGAGGAGAAGAGAATAACCAGGGGGACGATAAATCTCGGGCGCGGCGTTTGAAGTGAATTCTCCGTACTTGATCAGATTCCGCGCGGGTTCCAAGTACTGCTGACTGTGAATCTCATCGTAGAAGGACTCGTCATCACTTGAGAATGCCGCATGCAGCGGTATAGAGGCCCTGATGACTAAGGCGGCTACAATCACATACCAGACCGGATTAATGCGTTGTCCCTTGATGATCTTCTTGATCGTTGTTTGATTGCCGGGAATGTCTTCGCCCCCCGAAGTCACGAAGTTAAAATGGCATCATGAGCCGGCTCTTTTGATGGGATGTCATAACGCCAAAAATTACTTGTATCATGACATTGAACAGCCAGCAACTAAGGAACACCGGCCTCATTTGGTTCTTTCGGAAGCTGTGCCCCATGCCAAACTGCTACGATCCAAATTGTCTCACCTTTGATTCGATAAAACAATCTGTACGGCGAGACTATGACTTCTCGATATGGGAGATCAGGAAATTCCGGCGTAACTCTCCCGGACTTAGGAAATTGCTCAAGCCTGCGCAAGGCCGTCTCTGCTCTGTGGCGAAGCCGCAGGGCGGCCGCCGGATCATCCTCGCGAATATGAGCCAGCGCGGAAAGAAATTGCATTCTTGCGGAATTTGTGAAATGCGCTTTCACGATTACTATTTTGCAAGCAGCGCATCGGCGTCCGCAAAGACAGAGGACAAATCGTGTCCCTCACCGGATTCAATTTCCTCCTCGCCTTTGGCCAAGAGATAGAGGAGTTCTCGGTCCCGCTCGGAGCGTTCGTAGGCTTGAGGGCTGAGCATTACTGCCGCGGCTCGTCCTCTCTGAGTAATTATGAGTGGTTCATTAGAATCATGGACGCGCTTGAGGACGTTGGCGGCATCTTGTCTCAGGTCGCTCACAGGAATAATTTCGGGCAGTTTTCTCATGTTTGAACCTCATTCGGTACAATTAAATATACTATCAAACGTACCTTTAAGCAAGCACCCAGATCAATTAATTATATATTTACACATTATATTAAGATATTATATTGATTCTTTTATATATAATATTTCTTAACTTGAGCAATTAGCGTATATAATTGACTATTACTCCATAAGATGCTATGTTCCGCCCCGCTCGAAAACGGCTGAATGCCGTCGCGACCTCACAAACCTCTAAGGAGTTTCAGCATGTTACGTCGTGCTTTCTTTATCGCCCTAATTTCACTGCTCTGTTGCGCCAATTTAAACCCCTCTGCGGTCGAAGCCTTTCAGTGCGGACCTACAAACATCGGCCTACCCGCTCTGGTGCCCGGATGCGATCCGCCGGTCGTGCCTATGGCGCCGTGCTGTGAGACCTCTCCACTGTATCCTCCCGCGCCTCCGTTAGTAGCGCCCGTCATAGTAGCCCCCGCGCCGTTGGCGTGCGCGCCGAGCTGCCCTCCCCCGTTCCTTGACAGCGTGGCCTATCCTTCCAGGCCGAGCAAGGTCCGCGCGTCAAATTGATTTGGCGTTGGTCCGCGGATTATTACACAAGGTAGTCAGCGATGATTCCGGTCGTCTTGCGGGCCACGTTCGCGCCGAGTTCTTTTATCAGCGGGCCTGACTGGCGGTACGCGCCCTGCCCTATTTTTATGAGAAGCTCTTTAACCAACTTCTTGTTCCTGCCCACTAATACCGAAGTGCCTTGTTCGAGGTAGATTGGACGCTCGGTATTCTCCCGGCAAATCAGACAGGGCACGCCAAAAAAGCTGGTCTCAGACTGCACTGAACCGGAATCCGAAAAGACGAGCGCAGAGCCTTGCATCAGGGACAGGAAGTCGATGTACGGCTCGGGCGGGACAAGCATGAGGTTGGCGACGCTGTCGATCTTATCTTTGAGACGGAACTCTTCCAGCCGTTTCACTGTCCTCGGGTGTATCGGGAAGATCGTCGGATATGGAAGAAGGTCCAGAATTTCGATGACTTCAAGTAGCGCCTGGGGCTCATCAACATTTGAAGGTCTGTGTAATGTGACCAACGCATAAGAGCCCTCCTCCAGGCCAAAATCTTTCCATCGTCTCCGGCTTCGGATTTCGGGTAAGAACATCTGCAGTGTCTCCAGCATGATGTCGCCCACAAGATGGACTCGGCCCGTATCGATGCCTTCTTTTCGGAGGTTTTCCACTCCTGAAGGTTCGGAGACGAAAAGCAAATTCGACAGACAGTCAGTGAGTCGGCGGTTGAGTTCTTCCGGCATAGTTTCGTCGAATGACCTCAAACCGGCTTCCACATGCGCCACGGGTATGAATAATTTCCGCGCTACCAGAGATGCGGCGATGGTCGAATTAACATCTCCCACCACAATGACCATGTCAGGTTTCCATTCCAGGCAGACTTTTTCGAATTCGATCATGATCTTGCCTGTCATCTCGCCATGACCGCCGGAACCAACCCCAAGATCCTTTGCAGGCTTTGGCAAATCGAGCTGATCAAAGAAAACCTTGCTCATTTCTTTGTCATAGTGCTGGCCTGTGTGGATGATAATGTTATCTATCCGGTCATAATTCCGGAACTCCCGGGCAAGTGGAGCGACCTTCATGAAATTCGGTCTGGCCCCTACCACGCTTATTACTTTGATTTGCATTGGTTCCGACCTACGGGATATTGGGGGGAGCGATAATTGCGACGAGATTACAGGCAGGCATTTCTTACAAGTGGATGGCGTCCACTTAGCTCAGCACGATGCAAACGCCGGCTTCTGCGCCGTCATACCTGCGAAAGCGGGAATCGAGCGGCGGTAGATCCCCGCTTTCGCAGGGAATCCCGCGTTTCGCGGGACTGGATCCCCGTTGACACGGGAATGACGTTGCTAGCCATTGTCCGCATCTTTCCTGAGCAGAATCAATATGCTGCCTGGTAAATGGTCTCCCCAGCCCCCTCCTCTCCTATAAATTGTTCATCCGGTGACTCTCGGTGGCACGTTTCGTCAAAAAGCTTTCGATCAGATCAGCGATTTTCGCGGACGCGTGTCCATCGCCGAACGGGCTTTCGTCCACGATCATGGATCCGTAGTGATCCGGGCTTTCCAGCAGACGAGAGGCTTCCTTCACGATTTTATCTCGGTCCGTTCCCACCAAGATTGCCGCGCCACACTCCACCGCCTCCGGACGTTCCGTCACATTCCTGGCTATCAGAACAGGTTTTTTTAATGACGGCGCCTCCTCCTGAATACCACCGGAATCCGTGATAATGAAGAATGCCTTATTCATGAGCGCCACGAACCTGATGTAATCCGGCGGCGGTATAACTTTGATCCTTTCGTGCGAACTCAATATTTTCTCGACCTGCCTTCGCACATTGGGGTTCGGATGGACCGAATAAACAGCCGTCACATCGTCAAATTTGTTGACCAGGTCTAGAAGAGACAGCGACAAATTGGCTAAGCCCTCCCCGAAATTCTCCCGTCTATGTCCTGTGACCAGAATCATCCGGCCTGGAGGTAAGGCCAGTTCACTCAGGTATTTGCCGGTTGACCCGTCATTGTCCGCCAGACGGCCAGTGTGAAAGAGCGCGTCTATGACCGTATTCCCGGTGATGTGAATTGATTCCGGCGCAATCTGCTCCCTCAGAAGGTTGTCTGCTGCTCTTTTGGTAGGACAGAAATTGAGATCTGCAATATGGGAAATGAACGTGCGATTAACTTCTTCGGGATACGGTTGGAATCTATCGTAAGATCGCAGTCCCGCTTCGACGTGGGCCACCGGGATTTTCAGGTAAAATGCGCCAAGGGCCGCAACAAAAGCTGATGTGGTGTCGCCCTGAACCACCACCATGTCGGGATTCTCCTTGGTCAGGATTTCTTCGATCCCTCGGAGAACGCTGGTCGTTATATCAAACAGGTCTTGATCTTTCTTGAGAATATTCAGATCGTAACGGGGCTCAATCTTGAAGATCTCCAACACCTGATCGAGGAGCCCTCGATGCTGGCCTGTGGCGCAACAGACGAGCTTGATCTTGTCGGAGCGACGGAGCATCTCGTTGTGCACGGGGGCGAGTTTTATGGCTTCCGGCCGAGTTCCGAAAGCCAGCAATACCTTAAACATGTCTTTCGGCAGCCCACAAATTAATTCCCAGCATTATGACCCGGAATAGGTTCCTTGACAACCCCGAGTATCAGTCGCGCGACACGTTTCAGGGGCTTGGACGCCGCGCCTTGCCCTTTCCCCCTTGACCTGCCCCGTGTATGATATTAAGTGCAAAGGGGCTTAGGGGAAAAGAGGGCGCGCTGAAGGGGGACTCGGAGATGTGGAATGGAGTTTGAAATCTCCTTTCAAGAAAGCAACCCCGGACATAAGGAAGCGGTGGTGATTGAACGACGCGAACAGGGCCCTTCTCCGGAGACCCCTAGTGAAACAAGTCGTGCGTCCATACGCGGGAGAGTCGATCGTCGAGCAAAGCCCTCGTTTCGGCGCCTTGATATTGGCTCAATAGACCCACAGGAACTGGACTCGTATGCCGATCGCATTGTTTATCAGACGCTCCCTTGGATAAAATTTATTGCCCAGACTCAACACGCGGAGCCGGTTCTTGCGGCGTTAAGCCTGCATGACGAGACCTTGGGATATTTTACCGGGTTAATCGTAAAGAAATTTGGTTTTAAGATTTTGGGTAGCCCTTTTCCGGGGTGGAACACGCCTTACATGGGCTTCAATCTGCGGCCGGATGTCACTCGCTCTCTGGCGGCGGAGGCGCTTGTTGATTTTGCGTTTGATCACTTGAAATGCCACCATATTGAACTGATGGACCGGTATATGGTCCCCGAGGATTACAGCCATCTGGGTTTTGAGACTTCCATGTTTGACAGCTTTGAACTCGATCTTTCTCTGACCGAAGATGAGCTATGGCGAAATATGCGGAAAGATTGCCGGGAATCCATTAGGAAGGCGGAAAGGTCCGAGGTTGTTGTTGAAGAGGCGCATGATATCGCGTTTGCAGATGATTACTACGAGCAACTCAAGCATGTCTTTGCTGTGAAGAACTCGGTGCCACCTTTCGGGGTGGATCGGGTAAGGCAAATGATCGCATTCATGGAGCCTACCGGCAATCTGCTCATGTTGCGGGCTCGAAATAAAGAGGGGACCTGTATTGCCACGTCCATAAGGCCGGCCATGAACGGGATCGTATTCGCATGGGGATCTGCCAGTTGGCGGCATTTCTCGCGTGTGAAGCCCAATGAGATGCTCCAATGGTATGCGATAAAGTATTGGAAAGCGCGCGGCATGCGCACATTTGATCTGGTGGGCCGAGGAGATTACAAGCTCAAATATGGTTCGCACCCCATTGTGGTACCCTGGGTGAGGAAATCGAGGAATCCCGGTATAGCGTTCCTCCGCTTCTCGGCTGAAGAAATGTTCAGGGCAGCGCAGGATACATTCGGGAAACTGGCGCATATAGCTGAGAGTTTCAGAAAACATTAGCTTTCCGGCGCCGGCGCGATTACGACAGTCTCATTTTAGGAACCCCACATGCCGCGTCAAACAAATTAGGGACTTGATGATTCACGCAGGAGGTCCAGGTTGAAGCCTTTGTTTCATCGTCTTGATTTTGCCTCGATGGACGAGAAAGAGCTGGACGCTTTTCCAGACCGGATTATTTTCCAGACGAGGCCGTGGATCCATTTCATCGCCCGGACTCAAAATGCCGAACCGGTTATTGCGGCCCTGCGGGAAGATAACGAGACTCTTGGTTACTTTACAGGGTTAATTGTAAAGAAATTCGGTTTCAGAATACTTGGGAGTCCATTCCCTGGGTGGAGCACCCCGTATATAGGCTTCAACCTGAAGCCGGGGGTATCCCGACGCACTGCCATGGAAGCCCTCACCGATTTTGCCTTCGACGACTTGAAATGTCACCACTTGGAACTCATGGACAGGCGCATGGTCCCGGAGGATTGCGCTCATCTCGGTTTTGAGCGCCTGATGTTCGACAGTTTTGAAGTTGATGTCTCTTTGGCAGAAGATCAGATCTGGAAAAATATGCGACATGACGGTCGGCAGTGTATTAGAAGAGCGGCAAAGTGCGGCGTCCAGGTTGAAGAAGCCAGTGATCTCTCGTTTGCGGATGAGCACTATGCTCAGCTCAAACACGTGTTTGCCGTCAAAAATTCAGTGCCCCCATTCGGCGTCGAACGAATCAGGCAACTAATAGAATTGGCGCATCCTTCAGGCAACCTGTTGATGCTACGAGCGCGAAACAAAGAAGGAATCTGCATCGCCACCTCTATTTTTGCGGCTATGAATCAGATTATGTTTCACTGGGGAGCCGCCAGTTGGCGCCACTATTCTCAGGTCCGGCCAAATGAACCACTGGTGTGGTATGCCATTAAATATTGGAAAGAGCGTGGTATTAGCACTTTTGAATTGATCGGTCGGGGGGACTACAAGTTGAAATTCGGCTCCCGCCCAATTGTGATTCCGTGGGTTAGGATGTCAAGAAATCCTACGATTTCCCTTTTTCGCACTGCAGCTCAAAAAGCATTTTGGACCGCGCAGAGCGCAGCGGGAAGAGTCGCTCATATGGCTGACCGTCTTAGAAGACGATAATTGCTCTTGGAGAACTGGTGAATATCCTGACGCTAATTGTTACCTGTAGAATTTGGAAGTGACCATGAGTGGGTCGAACAGAGCTTGTTTATTCCTGATTGTGTTTCTGTTGGTTTTGCCAATGTCGTCTCTCCCTAATGCACGGGAGTATCACGTCAACCCTAGTCATAGGCAATCGGATGACTCAAACTCCGGCGCCATTTCCCAGCCCTGGAAATCTTTACATAAGGCCAATTCCACTCTTCAGCCCGGGGACACTGTTTACCTCCATGAGGGCCGCTACTCTCAGCGCATAGCTCCCGCAAATTCCGGCGACGCTTCCGGACCCATCGTTTACGAAGCTTGGAAAAGCGATGACGTACATTTGGTTGAGAACCCTTCGAGAGAAGCCTGCATTGATCTGACCAATCGCTCTCACATTTATATCAAACGCGTCAATATTCGATTCCCCGGAGGAAACTACCCTGCTTACGCGAGAATGGTCGGCGCCCAGCATTGCCGTATCGAGGATTGTGACTTTTCCGGCAGCAAGACGGCCTATCATGGCACTCTGCTGGACGATCATAACGCCGACCGGGCCACAAGTTATAACGTATTCCGCAAAGTCAGCTTCAAAGGCTGCTCGGGCGATTTGATCCTTATGCGCGGAGATGCGCATCACAATCTATTTCGGGATTGTTATTTTTCGGACGTCGAATCCTGGGACCACCACGCCAATCTCATGATTTATGGGCTCCAGCCTCGTGGGAAAAGTCCTTGCTTCAATGTGTTTGTTAATTGTGAATTCGTCGCCAAGCATCATCACGCGGTCAACGTCTGTTGCGGCGCGCATCATAATTTGTTCGACAAATGCACGCCGCGCAACGCGGACAAGAACGGAAACGCGATGCAGATGGCCGCGTCGGATAATATTTTTCGTAGATGTCTCGTGATAAGAAACAGGGGCCATATTGGGAGCCGCGATACTTTCTCCTTATATAGCACGAGAGATGTATGGTTCGAAGAAGGCAAATATTATACGTTCTCCGTGGCTGAACGAAACCGCATATATCACAACACATTCGCGGACAATTTGGGGTATGCGATAAGCTGCAATTACTGGCCGTACGGTGAAGAATATCCATATGCCATCGGTGAAAATATATTTCTGAACAACATTTTTGTGTTTAATAGGTCAGGTAGAGATAACTTGGAGCTTTATTACAATGACAGCTCCGGAAAGATCGCGGGAGACTTGTGGTCTCACAACCTCATTGGAACCGATCCTCCGGATAGAGTCATCACATGGAAAGATACCAATTATACTCTTCGGGAAGCAATGCAGCGGATTGATGTCCTGACTTTTGAGGCCAACATTCAGGCCGACCCGCTTTTCCGGAATCGAGAAAAGTATGATTACCGCCTCCTGGCTGACTCGCCGTGCATTGATAAGGCCAAGCCACTGACACAGACCACTTCCGGCGGTACCGACACGTCGATTCCGGTTCAGGACAGCCGGTTCTTTTTCGATGGTTTCGGAATTATGGAGGGGGACAAGATTGTGGTCGGGAGAAATCAGCCGGTGACCTTGGTTTCCGTTCCGGATGATAAACATTTAATAGTAGCTGAGCCTATCAGTTGGCAGACTTCGGATCCTGTTTCTTTGCCTTATGAAGGGACCGCTCCGGACATTGGCGCTTTTGAATATATGCCTTAGAATCATTAAAGAGAAGATCTCACCGCAGAGTCCGCGAAGAGGGAAAATGAGGGAAGAGTTTGCCTCTCAAAATGTTGTGAACCATATCCAAACACTCAAATGCACATAGAGGAAATAAATTAGTCCCATAAGAAATGCGTAAAGGCTCCTCTTTAGAAGCCCAATTCTGCTCTGCTGATTCGACGATGGGAAAAGCGGCAAATTCGCAAATATAGCAAGAACCAAATACAGGGGAATTGCGAACGATATATCCGTAATGTTCCAATAGAGCCAGCTGGCGGCTTGCCCTGCCACGAAAGCGCAAAATGACTCCCCTACCGACACAGCACAAAGTCTCCCAAGACTCGGCCGAATCATATGTCTGAGAACCAATACGAAGAGCAACCATTTGGTAACAACGGTCAAGACAGAAACGAAAATGTAAGGCAGGATTGTGCCCATCCACAAACCGAAAATTATTTTTGGATCGTGCATCTCGAAACACGGCACTAACTGAATCAGGATTCTGTGCTGAATACCGTATCTTGGCAAATTAGTCTACAGAAGTTTGGTGGACACAGCGGATCGTCAGTCGGGCGCAGTTCAGAAGTGTCTCAGAACTCATGTTGTTAGACATTATTTTATGGGGCGTTCGTGAATCCCACGAAATTAGGCGCTTTGAGCAGCGCCCCCACACATCGCCCTACCAGATCGCATTTCTGAGATAGCTCTTCATTACGAAGGGGAAATCATGACTCTACGGCAGCGATCGTGCGGCGCATGATTTGCAGTCCCCCCCACGGCATAGGCATAGGTCCCTTAACTAACTGTATTTTCTCAGAGACCCGTTGACATTTTTGTCCAAAAATATTAAATATTTCGACTAGTGTGGAAGGGTGTGTTGTGGGGTGTTTTATGGGGATTTGGTTGGGGGTAGTCGGGGGAGTAATTTCTACGCTAGTATTCTGTACTATGGCTTCAGCCCAGGATCTCCTGCAGGAATATGGGCCTGAAGAAGCGGTAGATTTTGCAAACTTTTCTTTTGTTCCCAGACCCAATTACCAAGGCTCATTTTGGATTGTTGATTCCGCGACCAACAAAGTCATAGGGTACGCCCCTTGGAACGCTCAAAATAGGCAATGGCGCCTATTCAGTCTGAAAAATGAGTACAAGGGATTTATGCAGGCGACCATTGGAACCGACAAGCCTCCCCATTACACTCAGTACGTGCAGTACGACAACGAAAACAGATACAAGGTGGCGATAGTGACAAAGCTCGGAGGAAGGCCTCGTTCGCCTGAGCGACCCTTCGGAGAATTGGGCGGAGATTTTTTACCCTATGAAATAGGCCCCATACCACTGGAGTATCCTTCGATAGAAGTGCAAACGGATCCTCTACGCCGTTTTCCATCGGGCGTAGATGTTTCACCGATAATACCGGAGCCTCTCCGCGCCAAGTAGACCAACCAATGGGGGGAAAGCAGCTTATTTGCAAAACGAAAATTTGGTAAAAATTGATCCGTGGCACCCGATGGCGCCGGGAGGGGCCATCGGAGTCCGAGACTCATCGAGAATTTCGTACTAAGATGTCCGATCAGCGCTTTGTCTTGTTCGTTCATGAGAACACTTTGGCGCTAGTGAGAAAAATACAATGTGTCCATTTTCTGGCTTTTCGCAATTAATTGATACGAATTGGACCGGTTATGGGATCTACGTCTAGACTTGTGAAGAATATTATTGCTCTTTGGACCCCCAGCATTCTCAATCCTGTGGTCTCCTTTGCTTTGATTCTCTTTATTTCACGCTATCTCGGGGTGGAAGGTCTGGGCACGTACTCGCTCGTCCTGTCCTATCTCGGAATATTCGTGACACTGGCGGCCTTGGGTTTGGGAACCCTGGTGCTTCGAGAGGCGGCCAGGGATTTAGAGCAAGCCCATGTATTCTTTGTTAATGCCGCTTTATTCGGGACGGTATCGTCCGTTGCCGCAATTGTTGGGATGGTTCTTATAGTGAGCTTTATGGGATATAAGAATGAGGTATTTCAGGCTGCTGTCATATGCTCTTTCTCTCTCTTCCCAACGACCGCTATAAATTATATGGAAGCGATGTTTCGGGCCTTCGAAAGGTCTGAATACATAGCGATCACTTTTCTCCTGGAGAACCTTCTTCGAGTCGGTTCCTGCGTTATTTTGCTGTGGTACGGATACGGAATTCTCGCGTTATTTACAGCGTTTCTGGGCAGCCGTTTCCTTGCTTGCCTGCTGATGTTTTCTTGCTACGTAAAAGTTCTGGGAATGCCAAAATTCCAGTTCCGGCCGGACGTATGGCGCTTTCTGGGGAAGGAGGCCGCCACCTTCGCCAGCATAGCAATGTTTTCCACCATACACCTGCATATTGATCAAATCATGTTATCCAAGCTGAAAAGCCTGGAATCGGTGGGGATTTACAGCGCAGCCGACCGGCTGCTGGATTTCTGCAGGGCTTTGACTGTAGCGTTTAGCGCCGCGCTGTTCCCGATTCTGGCCAAGGAATATGTTTCAGGGATTGCGGAGCTTAGGCGGCTCACGATCCGTTCGTTGCGTTACCTATTATTGGGGACCATTCCGACCGCGATTGGGACTGCGATCTTGGCCAACAACATCATTACTCTAGTGTACGGCCAGAAATTCTTGAGCGCGGCGCCGGTATTGACACTTCATATATTTTCCTTGATTCCTTTCAGCATGGTGTACTTCCTGGCTAGTGTGCTTATAGTGACGGATAACCAAAGGGTCGACCTGGGTATCAATGTCCTGGCTGCGCTCATAAACATTGCTTTGAATTTTGCTCTAATCCCGTATTTCGCAGAAATTGGGGCTGTGCTGGCCGTATTAATCACAATTATAATTTTTAACCAACTTCAGAACTGGTATATCAAACAGCGGCTTTTCCCCATACCGTTCCTTGAATTGACCCCAAAGATCCTGCTCGCGGCCGGCATGATGGGTATAGTGACTTTCTTGCTCAGGGAATGGAATTTGGCGACAAATATATTTGTATCCGCCGCGGTCTACATATCGCTCGTTGTTCTGTTTAAGGCCGTCACACCGGAAGAGATTGAGACCGTAAGGGCTGTAACAGAGCGATGGGTCAAGAGGTATTCCCCGTGAGAGCATTTCTCAAAACTTTTCTTCCCAAAGTTCTGGGACCGTTGTGGGATCCTGCCAAGATCTTGTACGATATGGTGCCATTGCCTGTGAGATATGGGCGGGCTTATTCGGAGGCGGTTTCCCTGCTGGAGGCAACCGAACGATGGAATTTAGAAAAGCTGGTCGGATATCAGGAAAATATGCTCCGGCGCCTGGTCCGGCATTGTTACGCAAATGTGCCTTATTATCGAAAGGTTTTCTTGGACGCAGGTCTCACGCCGGATGATATTGGCGCAATTCGCGACCTCGAAAAGTTGCCCTTTCTTACTAAAGCAATCGTTAGGAAGCACAAAAAGGACTTACTCGCGACCAACTTCTCATACTTCAGCGCACAGGCTGACTCAACCAGCGGCAGCACTGGCGCTCCTCTAGATTTTTTTGTGGATAACCCCACTAAGGCTATGGAAGTGGCTCTGGCGTTTCGGCATCTAAAATGGCTCGACTACCGGGATGGGGACCGGATCGCGGAAATCAAGGAGGATTGTTTTGTTGATCCCAACCGGCTTTATTGGTATTTCCCCGGTTCGAGGCATCTCAAATTTTCCTTTTTCAGAGTAGATGATTCAAGATTGGAGCAAACAGCTCTGGCGTTGGAACGATTCAAGCCTATGTTCATTAAGGCGTTTCCATCTTCGCTCTTTATCCTTTCACGCTGGATGGAAAGACATAACAAGAGAATACAGGCGCCAAAATATATAATAACCTCGTCGGAGACTCTTTATCGGTCTACCAAAGATTTGGCTGAAAGGATTTTCAAGGCCCCCGTCATAGATTGGTACGGGCAAAACGAAAAAGTCGCCACCGCGTTTCAATGTAAGATCGGCCGGGGATACCATATTCAGATGGAGCAGGCCATTGTAGAACTAATACCTTCGAAGACAGGCCCCTTCGAAATTGTGGGCACGTCGCTGCGTGCCTTCGGAATGCCGTTTATTCGATATCGTACCGGTGACACGGGGGTGAAAGAGGATCAGCCTTGTCCCTGCGGCAGGGTTCACCCTGTAATATCTGAATTGATGGGTAGGGAAGGCGAATTCATTATCACGCCCGAGAAACAGATAGTGACACCCACGGCAATGGATTACGCCATATATCATTTGGAAGAAATAAAGGAGAGTCAAATTATCCAAGAAGATATTAATACCTTACGCATAAGAGTGGTTCCGTGGGAAATTGTTTCGGAATCCACCAAGGAAAGACTTCTGCACGAAATACGGGGTTATCTCGGGTCACCCGAAATGAATTTAGTATTGGAAGAGGTTGAAGAAATACCGCGGACATCAAGACACAAGAAACCTTTTGTGATCTCTTATTTGAATGTTGAAGATTATATCTGAAGCGTTGTATGGATACCTCCTTCGTTGCGGACCAAAGTGAGACGTAAATGCGAGTGTGTACAACTGGCTGCAAGACTCTATAGGACGAGAAGATGTTGGGTCATTTTGTAGTGGCGGTTCGTGAACCGCCCGAAATTATGGCGCTTCTCGAAGCGCCCCTACATGGAAAATCAACGCTCGCCATGATTCCGAGGCAATTTCGGCCGTACGCCCTTGAGCGTCAGAACAGCGCCGTTTTCACGCATTTTCGCGCAAAAATGAACGTCCATGTACAAGCAATATCATAGATACAAACTCTTTCTCATGGCTGCGGACGTGTTCTTAACAGTCTCGGTGCTGGCCGTGGTCATCAAGTTGCGACCATACCTTCCAGGCGAACACTTGGAACCTGGGGAGGTGCTGCCTGACCCCTCGCTTTTCCTTATGGTGGCCTTTCTTTGGCATGTGCTGTTTGCCATGTCCGGCGTATATGCGCTTGACAGGATTTCCAGCTTGTCCAAGCAATTCGGCCGCTTCACCACAGTGTATTTTCTGGCGGTGTTGCTTTTCGCCGGCTTGCTCTTTTTCAGTTTCAGGGAAACCTCCAGAATGCTGGTCATTTACTTCGGTGTGGCAGACTATATTGTCCTTCTCCTGCTCCGCTACGGAGTCACGGTCTATCTTCATCGCTATTATAAGAACGGTAAGCCGTCTTCGGTTCTTATCGCCGGTGTATCTGACAGCGGCATTGCGCTCGCTGATACAATAGTTCGAGAGCACGGAGCGGTGCTGAAAGTAGCGGGATTCGTAGATGACGCGCCTTCCGTTGATCGCCGGCTGCCTGCTCCGCTACTCGGAGGCACGGAAAACATTGCTTCAATCATACGAGATAATCAAATAGATTTGGTTGTGATCGCATTGCCGGAGAACCGAGCGCCCGAAGCTAATGATCTCGTTTTCAAATTAGAGGCATTGGAAGTTCGAGTTTACCTGATTCCGGACATGGTCAGTATGGCGGTGCTCAATGCGGAAGTTGAACGATTCGGAGATCTGGTTATCATCGGCATCCGTGAACCGGCAATCCAGGGGCACAGGAGAATCACGAAGAGGATCATGGATCTCACCGCCAGCCTTCTAGCGCTGTCAATTACTTCGCCTTTGTTAATTGTCATCTGGATCGCGATAAGGTTAGATTCGCCCGGACCTATTCTTTTTGTGGCAAAAAGAGTAGGTGAAAACGGCAAGGTCTTTGAAATGTATAAATTCCGCACGATGTTCGTGGATGCCGACAAGTATCAGGCGGAGGTCACCACCGAGACCGCCGATGGACGTAAGGTCTATAAAATAAAGGATGATCCGCGAGTGACGAAAGTTGGAAAATGGCTGCGTCGGTGGTCCCTCGATGAACTACCGCAACTTTTCAATGTCATAAAAGGAGAGATGTCGTTGGTCGGACCTCGACCGGAACAGCCTTTCATCACGCAGGAGTACGATCACTGGCAATGGCAAAGACTGCTCGTGCCGCCGGGCGTCACCGGTTGGTGGCAAGTCTCGGGAAGAAGCGATCTCCCCATGCATCTCAACACCCAATACGACATCTACTATGTGAGAAATTTTTCGCTTTTTCTGGATCTCAAAATCCTGTTCAAGACTCTTGGCGTCGTGCTTCAGGGGAAGGGCGCTTATTGAATGAATGGCACGACTTTGTCATTCAAGAATTTTGTAATTGCCGCTATCTGCTGTATCCTTTTGCCGCTCTTCGGCTACGTGTATGTAAGCTCATTTAATATGGGGATCAGAATAATTCTGGTTGTTCACGGTCTTGTCCTCTTTTTCCTCTTTTTCGCTCTTTCTCTCACCGACCTGAAATCCACCCTTGTCTTCACAATGATATTGGTCATTCCCATGGCCATCGATTTCGGTCTGATTCGATACCCTTCCCCCCCTGGATATCCGCCGTTCGCCGAAAGCATTGTAGTCAATCTGCAGGATTTGATCCTGGCAGTGCTTATGATTCAATGGCTTGGGGCCGCATCAATGAAGAAAACCCACGGAACGCCTATTGTTGGTCATCCCATCGGGACTTTGTTCTTAATTTGGATTTTTTACAGTCTACTGGTCGGCTGGCTCAAGGCCGAGAATCCTACTTATGCTTATTTCGAAGTGGTCGCATTGTTTCAAGGATTTTTCGTTTATTTTTACCTCATAAACAATACAAACACTGTGCGCGATGTGCGGGTCATCATTTATGCGCTCTTTGCCGCGCAAGCCCTTGAAGCGCTATGGCTGATATTCCAATACGTTACCGGACTGAATTACACTTTAAAGGGGGTATTCGTTGTTCCTGTGAGAGACATGGTGGGTTTCCGCTCCGCAGGTTTCGCCGGTCGCGACGTAGTCTCGACACAGATGATCTCATTCTTAGCTCCGGTCGTGCTGGCGTACTACTATAGAGTCGCGGAAAGAATGAGCCGCATGATCGCCGTGGCCGTGATTGTGATCTTTGTAATGGGTATGATGTGCGCTCAAACCAGGTCCACCGGCTTGGCTACGATTGTCGGGTTCATTATGATCCTTACCCTGGGGGGTATGAGGGGTTGGATTGCTAAAAAAAGACTTCTCAAATTTGTTTCTATCGCCTTGCTGTTTCTTATACTGATAACCCCATTAGTCTACAGTCGATTTCAGAAAGGGGCCGGAGGTTGGGAAGAGGATCGCGTGCCCCTTATGCGAACCGCTGAGGAAATGTGGTTCAACAACTGGCTCCTAGGGGTTGGACCCAGTAACTATACGAGCAATCTGGAAAAATACCTGCCTGTGGAATTGAGGTACAGCTGGAAAGCTCCGGTGCATAACGAGTTTCTGATGCAGTTGGCGGAGCGAGGAATTATTGGGGCCTTACTCTATTACTGGTTCTCCGTAATCATGTGCGTCAAGCTATGGAGAACGACCAGATCCCCGGATAAGTGGATATCGGCAGTTTCCGCGGGCATACTGGCCGGCATGCTGGGCTCAATCGCGGTCCGGGTGTTCCACTGGTGGCATCAGATGCCGAACTACACCTTTTTCTGCGTAATGCTGGCCCTGGCCGTCGCTATGGAAACTATCGAACACAGAAGACTGGAGAACAGCCCGTCAGCGTCGTCATCCTGAGCATAGTAATTGTTATCCGTTTTCGGCACGCTACTATGAGCCCCAAAACATAGTTGTAGGCGATGAGTTAATCGGGATGGACCATTCCACTGGCTGCACTAGAGCCCCAAAGGGGCGACTGATAGTAGCCCGGCGATTTAGAAACTGTCTCAAAATTCGGGATCCTAGTACAATCGTGCTACTCTGGGTGGCCCGGGGGCTACTGCCTCCAGGCGCCGAAGGCGCAAGAGGTCCCGAACCTGGAACTCAAAAGACCACAAAGTGTCATGCTGAGCGGTTTCGTGAAGTTTGACCTCCTGTCGCTTTGCGACCCGGACGTGTAACGTCCGGGCCACCCTCTGCTTCGCCGTGCCACGATTGCCACCCTGAATGGAATTCTGAGACAGTTTCTTTATCGCCGGGAAATGGCGAAAGGAAAGATCATGTTGAGTCCCGTAGAGACGACTGAGCTTCACCTTCCCCCCTTTGATGAAGGGGAGACAGGGGGGATTTTAATCCCTCACTAAAAATCCCCCTATATCCCCCTTTAGAAAAGAGGGACTTTAACAATTCAGTCGGCCCTACCGGGACCTGCGGGGGGTGATTGTGCCGTCTGGCGCCGGCGATGAATCACCGGCCTACTATCGAGCGTCCATCCTGGACGCAAGCCTCTGTGCTGAGTCAGGGCATATGAGATCCCGGGGGAACGGCCCAGCGCTCCTTGCGGAGCAAATGCAGTAATCCAATCCGGGAAAAGGTTCCAAAGTGATTATCAGAAGATCATTGAAGTCGGCTGGCTTTTGGCTGTTTCTCTTCTTGGGGACCCTTGTTGCGATTGAAGTTACGCTGCAACTAGTTTGTCTTATTTCTCCGAAGGCCGACGGACTATTAAGTTCGCGCACCGGATTGCATGTGCCTGACCCAAAGTTGGGAACGCGACCGACCTCCAACTTTCCTGAACACGACGCAAGAGGCTGGCGCAACGAGAAGATAGCCAGCCGCCCTGAAGTTGTCGCGCTGGGCGATTCCATGACGTACGGCGTATGGGCGAGGCGCGAGGATGCATGGCCTCAGCAACTGGAACGCATTGGGAATATTAGAACGTACAACATGGCCTATGGCGGGTATGAGCCGATTCGATACCTGATACTGTCGGACGAAGCCTTGGAATTGAAGCCGAAGCTTGTCATAGAAGCCATTTACGCGGGCAATGACCTCTGGGAAGCGTACGAAAGCGTCTACGCCGATGGCCGGGCGCCGGAATTGCGAACAGCGGATGAAGCCCTGCTAAAGGAATTTTCAGCTAAAGACAAAGAAGTCTCCGTGTGGGATGTCAGCCGAGATCGTTTTGAACCTCGGCGCGCATTGAAAGATGTCCTTGGAAAATATTCCAGGATCTACGGCATGTTGTGGCTGTTCAAAGCTATGGTCATGCCTGACCACACATGGCCCTGGTTTTGGATCAAGTACCAGGCCGCCGGATTTCCTCCCTGGGAAGTATTCCAATATGATGGGATCAGGACAATATTGACCCCGAGCTACCGATTACTTGCGCTAGATCAGACGGATCCGCGCATCCGAGAAGGCCTGCGTTTATCCCTGGAAGCCATAAAACGAACGAACGACCGGCTTAATGCGGCAGGCGTTCGTTTCCTCGTGCTGTTTATTCCGACAAAGGAATTGGTTCTTGAACCGTATCCGGGGAGCACTCAACTGAAAAACCCCGAGGCTTGCGAGCGGCAGCGGGCAAACGAGAAACAAATGTGGCAAGCCATGCGGGAACATCTTGTGAGCCATGGAATCCCTTTTGCGGATCCGTTGCCCGAGTTGCGCCGAAGTGTTGAATCAGGTAAAAGCCCATTTCTGATTAATCATGATGCTCACCCGAACGCCGAGGGCCACCGAGCTATCGCTTTATCAGCAGTATCGGAGATAAGGGAAAGAAGGTTGCTCGACTAATGAATGTTCGTGAATGCGGCGCGAAAACATCGACAGCGCTGTTGGGCGCTATTATAATAAACATGAATTGTTTGTTCGGAAGTTGTCCACTCGCTCCGCCAAAAAAGGTAATGGTACGCTATGAGAGAAGAAGAGGGTCTGTCTTTACGCGACTTTTTCAACGTCCTTTACCGTCGCATCTTCTTGCTGAAGATCATAGTATTGATCTTGCCGATAGCCGTGCTGTTCGCATGCTTTATTGTGGACCCGGTCTACGAAACCTCAGGAAAAATTCTCGTCACGGCCAAGAAAGAAAACGCCGCTCTACTACAAGCCTCAAGGGATCAAGGAACCACCAGCATCCTGAATCTCAACGTTGATGAAACGGACCTGAACAGCGAAATGGCCCTCCTTACAAGCTTGGAACTCTGGATGAAGACGGTGAACAAATTGGGCGTAGACCAATTCAGAAAGAAGCGACCGGGCATAATCAAAGAACAGATAGGGCATCTTAAAAGAACCGCGCGTAATTTTTTGCAGGATTATTTGGGAATAAAGCCACGAGAATCTGCGGCCGCGGCATCCAAGGAATCTGCTCAGATCCAGGAAATTGCCAAAAGCCTCATCAAGGATTTCAAGGTGGTTCCTGCGCTGAAGTCCAAAGTCATTGACATGACATTCAGATATTCGGATCCGGTAATGGCCAAGAAAATACTCGATACCCTTTTGGACTCGTACATTCCCTATCATCTTGAGGCATACGGCATGCCGGGCGCACAAAGTTTTTTTGCCGGGCAAGGGGACATTTACAAACAAAAATATGACGCCGCGGACAAAGAGCTGACGGATTTCAAGAACAAATGGGGAATAGCGTACGCCGAACGACAGAAAACAGAGTTGATATCGACCATAAAACAGATTGAGGATTCCCTGGTCGACTTGAACTCTAATCAGCGCCAATTCGATAACATGCTGGACTCGCTCAAGAAAGGCATAGTTCCTACCGGGCAGTTAGCGGCTAGCGCTCAGAGGGGAAATGAAAATACTTTTATTAGTGTTGTCGCCACTCAGCTCCTGAGGGCCAAGCAAAAACAACTTCAAGTAGCTGAACTCTTTACCCCGGAGAGTCGTGATTACATTTCAGCGGAAGAGATGGTCAAGGACCTTACCAAGAAATTCGAGAATGCGATCATCGTGGAGATGGATGTCCTCAAAGCCAAGAGGACCAGCCTCGAACAGAGCCTAAAAGAGAAGCGGGAACAACTCCAGCGGTTGGAGGAAAAGAGCGAGGATGCACGCCGACTTCAACTGGCAGTCACCATTGCAAAAGAGCGGTATCTTCAATTTGTGACGAAGGAGGAAGAAGCCCGACTGGCTTCCCAAGAAGGCCGCAACAATCTTGTCACTGTCAGCATAGTAGGGCGGCCTATGATGCCGATTGATCCAATATTTCCTATGACCACCCTATTCGTTTTCGCTGCTCTCGTGCTCTCATTTCCTATCGGAATCGCTACAATATTCCTGGCCAACTTTTTTGATTCTGCTTTCGACAGCCCAAGAGAAGTCGAGAATGTGACCGGGTACAACGTTTTGGCGACTCTGGGAAAACTGCCCAGAGGATACTAGACTTGAGAATCGCCGCCTTCGCACTGGTTTGCTTTTGCTTTATGTTGATCAGCCCGGATCATTTGCGGGCTCTGAGGGTCGAGTACGACGGTGGTCTGATCCAGAGCATTGCGGACGACAAGATTTATGTAAAAGGGGAAATGGGCGATCACATATTTGAGCCCATCGGGACCTGTTCCTGGTGCGAGGAGGGCGTCGAAGTATCTATTGCATTTACGGGCTACACTCGAGCCACATTGCAGCCAAGATCGCAATCGTTTCGAGGACGGCCTTTACCGGTATTGATAATACGGGACGGCCGGGATTAAAACGAATCACGCTTCATAATACCCGGGTTCTTGAGGTTCAATTACTAATTTGATGCCGTCTACAACTTGCCTGATACGCTTCGGCGATAGGGTTCCTATGTAATCGGTCAAACGTGACCTGTCCACTGGAAAGACTTGGGAAACATTCACGACGCTTTGTTTAGACAGGTTTCCTTCATCTTTGTCTAAGCGCACATTTCCCGGGGCATTGGCCCACTTCAAATTGGAGATTAACGGGCAAATTAGCACGGTCCCAATCTTACTGTGGTTAAAAAGATTGTTCTGCACTACCATATGCGGATGACGATATCCTGGTTCGGAGCCATGAGGCGTTCCCAAATCGACCCAATAAAGATCGCCTTGATGGATTACCATTCCCCCTCCACCAAGCGCCGGTGCTCGCGTTCGATGCCGCGGCGCAACGGTTCTTCGAGAGGGTCGGGTTCGTCCGCATAGGCGGCATTGATCTGATCAAGCAGCTCTCGATTTCGACGGCGTTGGATATACTCTTCCAGAGCGATCACAAATAAGCGACTGCGCGATACTTTCATCTTCCGCGCCAACTTCTCAGCGCGCTCGAAAAGAGGCTTCTGGATCGAAATTGCTGTCTTGACTGTATTCATGGTTGTACCTCTTTTTTGGTATACAGTATAACTCTACCGCACCGGATGGTCAATACTAGAGACAGAAGGGATTGGGAAGCGACAACAAACACACAATCTTGGTAGAGTAGTTTCGAGCCGACCCATTTTACTGTCCGGAGAAATTTCTGGGCTTACTGTCTTCTTGAGCTTGAGGTCAGGCTCTCATAAATCTTGATGTAGGACTGGACGAGCACGCTCCAGTCCCGGTTCTCTTCTACCCACTTTCTCCCGCGGGCGCCAAGATCGAGTCGCATGTCCTTATTTTCAATGAGCCCCCGACATTTCGCGATCAAGTCTCGGACATTCTCGGACTTGAACAAAAGGCCGTTGGCGCCTTCCGTCACGATCTCGCGATGCCCGCCGATATCACTGGCGAGGAGCGGCTTTCCCATGCCCATGATCTCCAGAGGCTTCAAAGGCGTGACCAGACGAGTTTCCCTCGTATCCATTCGCGGCAACACCATAAAATCACACAGCCGGTAGTATTCTGAAATCTCCGCATGAGCGATCCTGCCGGGGAATAGGACCTTGTCAATTATGCCCTGGTCCTGAGCTATTTTTTTCAAGATTGGCGTGACTTCACCCTTGCCTACTAACAAGAGTCGCAGGTCGGGGAACTCGGCGGCCAAACCTGCCATCGCCTGAACCAGCAAGTGCAGCCCCTCATAGTGAAAAAATGAACCTATATAGCCCATAACGATCTTGTTTTGTAGGTCCAGTCGGCGCTGCAAATCAACATTGGGCGGCCCCGGGGCGAACGCCCTCACGTCCACTCCATTGGGCACAATCACGATTTTTTCTTCTTGAATGCCTCGGGCTAAAAGCTCATCCTTGAGGGCCTCACAAATTACGCAACAGAGGTCGGCGCCCCTGAGAGCCACGTTCTCCAGGAAATGTACCCCGCGGTAGCGCAATGACGTCTCCGTGATCCCATGACGGCTGGTATGGGAATCTTCCCACAAGCCTCGCATTTCATAGACGCTGGGAATCTTTCTTCGACGGCCCACGATATTGGCGATGATTCCGCAAGTGAAAGGTGAGTGACCATGAATCACTGCGGGTTTGTAATTGCGAGCAATTCGCATCGCGGCCTTCAACAGCATCACATTCTGCAAGACCCTCAAAGACGACCTCATGGGACTTTCGTCATGCACCTCGACAGTCGCGGACAAAATATTGCCGGATGTTCTGAAATACCGCACTCCGTGTATGAATTCGCTTCCTTCCGAATCCAGCTTGCCGGCAGGAGCCTGGGAAGGTGAAGTTATCACCAGCGGCTCCAGACCGGCTTCCAACTGTTTCGTTACGATCTCTTCGCTTCTAATCGCATAACCATGCGATCCGGGAACTGAGCGGTGAAGCAGATGCAGTATTCGCATGAGAAATCCTAAATTTTAATCGCGCCTACAGCCTTATCGGCCAACGCCACTTCAGATAAGAGGAAATCAAAAACGCCGGGTGGAAGAAGCTCGTCCGGAAGGTCGTGAAGCGCCTGAATATCTTGGCCTGGCGCAGTGAATTTCACCACGATATTTGCAGGGAGTTGACATCGCATCGTGGCTGTCAAAGTGGCGGATGGGATTTTAAATCCGTAGTAACGTGAGTTCCAGCCGGCAACGGGGTTCATGGAACCGTGAAGGATTGAATAATCGGCCTCAAAACTTTGCCTGATTGTCACTTCCAGTCTCTCGTTTAACGTCCAGGCTGAAAATGATCCGGGACCTTTCTCGTCTATAGTCCAAGCAGGATCAAAATGTATCGACCAGTCTAGATCATGTTCACCGGAACCATCTATGTGATCCACAACAAGGACGCCACAGCCCAAAAGGTGTATTATGAATCGGTGATGGATCACGCCGCCGCCCCAGTCCAATGCGCCGCGCAAAATCCGCCATGAGTCCCCTATCTTTGGATCTTGCCGCTTTATTCTCAGAAGCTCGGCCCATCGAAACGTATCCAGGGGTCGGACCTGATCTTTTCCGTCAATTCTAACGGTATTGTGAGCTGCGGTCGACCGGAAATAGTTTCTCCATAATGGGGAGCCGTTATAAAGACCTGTTCCTGGGTCCACCACAACCGCCTGCCCCTTGTGCCAGAGGAGAAACGACAGCCCGTCCGCATGGCCGTGCCCACAACCGGGAGGGATTCCGAGCGGTCCGGTATCAAATAAAATGGAGAATTGCTCGTCTCGGCTGATCTGATATCCGCCGTCAGCGAAATCCAGCAGATCTCCGGAGCTTTGCCCGTTATTGGCAATGGAAATCCGGCCCGATTTGTATTTGGCGCATGATTCCATCCCTTCTTCCCCTAGCAGTAGGAACGACTCGGCCGGAAAATCTTCGATTCCATCAAACAAAGAAGGTCGATCCAGGAGCGCCGCTCCAGCGGCTACTATCCATGAAAAATCCCGGAAATCCGAGAGCGGCCATCCTATGGCCCGTCCCGTATCCGAATCTCCGATCATTGGCACTTCACCGGAATCTTTGGAAATCGCCTGAATGAAGCCCAGACCGGCCGCAAGACGCTGAAAGACCTGTCCGGAAAAGGCGATGCCGTGATATTTGGCCAGATGGATTACGGGCAGCAAAAACTCCGCAACGAACCGAAAATACCCCGTAGACTGCTCTGCGTACACGCCGTCTCGCAAAATGATTATAGGCACGAGCCGATCCAATATTCTTACCGCTGCATTGCGCCATTTCGCGGAATCTACAAAGAAAGGATACAGAACGGAAATACAAAAGAGAGCAGACGCCTCTCCCAGGAGATGATTTCCCGCAGCGTGATGAACTGTGAGTTCCCGCGCCAGGTGCCGTGCGTGAATATAGACGCATGTAATAAAGCGGCTCACGAATTGATTGTCCCATACAGGGCTGTTCGCGCAAAGGACGTGGCAACGGACCCAAGCTAGCAGCCTCAGCGCTACTTCCAGATTGCTGTTCCACTGCACGCCCACCGGATAGCGAACGTTAGCCATCCAGCTAGCCAGGTGTTCGCGGGCTTCCTTTGCGAAAGACTCATTACCCGTGAGCCTCCATGCGGCCCCAAGACATAACAGATGCTGAAATCGATTGAGTTCCCAGTTCCACTTCACATCTCGTTCAGGCCTTGTGGGATCGTGATAAACATCTGCGTCAGCATAATAAATCCGCGGCCATTCCGCCTCGGGTTGATCCGGTTCCAGGGTCGCGGACCATCGAATCGGCTTTGACAACTCGATTTCCTTCCACTGGAAGAGCTTCAGTTTTCCTGACAGTATCGACTCCGCCTCAGATATGAGGCGCTTAGTCTGCTCCGGGTATAATCTTGAAAGACCTTCCCAGAAAGAAGAATCTTGCCACCACCCCGCTGGCAGGGTTTCCATCAAAGTTGCCTTGACGGTCTCGGAAAGATTTTGGTCCGGATTGCCGCGCAACCACTTGTCGCGCCTGGCGAAGACTCTCTCGATGGACATTCTCGACGGGTCTGAACGGAGTTCTCGCCGTTCGTTCCAGTGACTTATCCAGGAACTCGCGCGCTGGAATGGTTCCCCCATTCTGATTGTTTTCAGTCGCCGAAGGACATATTTGAATTTATCAAAATGAGTCATTTGGGCAGGATACCGGCTTATCTAGCAATCACTCAGTTACGGGCGGCCAAAGAATGTCATTGCGAGCGAAGAGAAGCAATCTCCGAACTTTGGGGATTGCTGGTGGGACCGGCATCTGAAAGTCTCTCGGAATTACCTGGTATGCGAAAATCGTAGCACTACCAGTCCTCACCCTGGCCCTCTCCCAAAGGGAGAGGGAACTTACAAAGCGGTTCCCCATGCACCCTCTCCCTCTGGGAGAGGGTTGGGGTGAGGGTGAGAAAAACCCGGCAAAACCCCGATCGTGGCACGATTCGGACCTAATCCCTGATTCTGAGACACTTTCATCTTGCCGGTCATCCTTGGGCGGACTCACCAGTCGCCCCTACAGCCTGTCCCACCATTCACTCCTCGCAATGACATTCCCGCGCCTATCTACCCAGTGTTTGTCGTAACAATTCACGATAAACCTTATACTGGCTTTCCCACGTGAGAGACGCGGATCGCTCTTTTGCTTTTCGCGCAAGACTCTCCATGGAGTCCGGCGCCTTGTAAAGTTCCATGATCTTGTCCGCCAGCGCTTTAGAATCACCCGGAGGGACAAACGCTATGGAATCCTCCCCGAACAATTCTTCCAAAACCGGTAGTCTTGTGGATACCATGCAGAGCCCGACGCTCGCCATTTCCGGGATTTTCAGTGAAAGCGCCCTATCCATGTGGCAGTCGCTTAACGCGGGATAAATGCCTATATCGGCCTGCTGCATGATTTCCGGCATCAATTCCAGAGGCGCCGGATCAGACACCTCTACGATGTCATCGACTCCCAATGTTCGAGCCAATTCCAGGCAATCATCCAGGGCTTTTCCTTCATCACGAATTTTCGGGACCACTTTGAGTCGAATTCCCGGGATCTGAGGCTTGAGAACAGAAAGAGCCTGAATCCCTATCTGCAATCCGTAGCGATTGGCCACAGTGCCGACATACAATAGGGTGAATGTGTCAGCCTCTTTGCGAGGATTTCGCCGGCCAACGGCCCTGGAAAACCTGGGGTCAGCGGCGTTCATGATTACGGTGATTTTCTTTTGCGGAACACCTCTGCTTATCAGCATTTTCTCGAAAGTTGGAGTAGCCGTGATGACATGGCTGCTGAATTTGATCGAGATCTTTTCTACCAAGACTTCCATCCGAACCAGGATGTGATCTTTCGGCGCCTGCAGCTTGGACTGAGCCAGTTCGGGGGTTGGATCGTGAATATTTAAAATTACCGGGCGCCCTCTCAGTCGAGGGATTAACGCACAAAAGACCAGAAAATCAGGCAAATTGTGCACATGAATCAGATCGTAACGATGGCGAAGATCCAGTTTGGAGCAATATACCAACATCATTAGCGCGGCGTACATCCACCCAAGAACATGCGCCCAGCCTTCACGGCGGGTTCTGGTCATCGGCAAAGCGTATACTCTGATATTGGGGTGATTGCTCTGCGGGCCCCCGTCTTCGGAAGCAAGACAAATCACGTCCACATAATGGCCCTCGTCCGCGAGCGGCTCTGCATAACGCCGCACGCGTGTATCACGAACGTAGACACTGTGAGTGATCATCAAGATGCGAAAGTGCTCGGAATTGGACAAAAAATCTCCTTGGGAAACTCTAGAGGAAACGATATATCCATCTCGGGATGTGAAATTCCCTTTTGTTGAGAATGATACCCAATATTTGTCCCCCACCCGATTTGAGTTTCTCCGTTGCGTGTTGAACAACCTGGGAGCGGGTCAGATTCGATTCCACTACAAACACGACCCCATCGGTCATCCCCGTAATTATGGTGGAATCTATGAACGGAATAACAGGCGGGCTGTCCAGAAGAATATAGCGATACATCCTTTTGAGCGCAGCTATTACGCCTTCGAGATTCTCCAGACGGGCTTCCCGTTCCAGGCCTCCCTCAGATCCTAAACTCGAGACAGCGGGCAATATCGCAAAGGCTTGATCGTTGGTTCGTTGGATAGCCTCTTCCAGCGGCTCGGAATTTTGCAGAATTCCCGAAAGGGATTTGTCGTTCTCAATCTTAAGAATTTGTCCAAACGAAGGCCTTCTCATATTCGCTTCCACCACAATGATCGAATTCGGAGAATGAACCTTCGCCAGAAATGTAGCAAATGCAAGAGTCGTGGAAGTGACCCCTTCCGAGAAATGGGAAGCAGTAAACTGAATTGCACGCGATCTGGTGGAACTGTCTCTTGGAAAGAGCGTACGATCGAGTCTGTAGAATTCATCCGCAAAGGAGGATGCAAGTTCTTTGAACACGGCTTCCCCTTTCTGCCCTTAATCATTAAATTGATAAACTTTTACTTCAGGGAAAGTCAAGCTTGCTCCTACTGTACGTTAGCATTGAATTATATGCCGGAAGCAACATTGGTCTGATTTGTGATTGCGAGGAGCGAAACCCACGAAGAAACTGTCAAAGAACCACTCAATCTATGATGCAAGTGCAGGGCTGTTTGGTGAACCGCCCGGAATCAGAGCATTCTCGAAGCGTCCTAGACCAACATCAGACAGATCGTCAATTCTGAGACAGTTTCCGAAGCAATCTCCCAACAAGTCGATTGGTTTGCTAAAACTTGGAAAGGAATTTATACAAAATTAATCCGTGCGAAAAGTCTACTCTGTAATGTTATATATAACTAATGGTCGTATCTTATTGCATTACTTATAATAATATGCTAAACACAAAGCAATCCACGCCTTCAGGGTGGTCACCTTAATTCCAATATAGGGGCGCCGCCTGGATAGGCTGTTCATATTTTATATTTTAGAGGAGGCCTTGCCATGGCGCAACTCTTAATGCTTTTGTGTTTAGTCCGTGTTCTATCGCCATGCGCGGGACTACCGCAGACAGAGTCATCCACTTGATTGTTGCTCTTTTGTGTATGCACTGATATCAGGTGCAGAGGCGGTCCAAATTTCATCGCCACAGCGAAGTTCTGCTTCAGAACCAGTGAGTTGCGAAGTAAGTGAGCCTGGATCCGGCTGCGAAAAGGAGCAAGCGCAGTGTCAGTGAGGAGACAAATCAGAGTTTCGGAGATTGTCAATGATGTCCGCGGTGGAGTGAGCGACTCCGAAATGATGGATAAATATGGGCTGTCATCCACTGGACTTGCGAGAGTCTTCAAGAAACTCTTGGATACTAGGGCGGTAAGCTCATTCGAATTTGCTCAATGGTCGGTGTTGTTTTGCGAGAGCCCTGAAGTCAAGAATATCCGTCTATTTCCCAGAGATAATTTGAAGTTCCTACTGCCTATCTATGAGGCGGGGCATTCTGAAATGAGAGGGGAAATCCTTAACATTTCTGATGGGGGGCTGGCAGTAAGAGGTCTTCAAGCCCAGGTTAACGATACCAGGTCTTTTCTGATTCCAATCAAGGGGGCTCCGGTCTTCTTCAAGGCAAAATGCCGATGGGTCAGACAAGAGCCGGTTCATGGAGCTACCGTCACCGGGTTCGACGTATTTAAGGTTGTGAAAGGCAACTGGGACCAGCTGCTCGAATTGACTCAGGCGGAAAACATTAGGAGACAAGAGAGGGCGAGAGCCGAAGTTTCGCTTGCCAACAGCGACACTGAGGCCGCAAAATCTGAAATGGCAATTAACGAATCCTTACTTCCAAGTGATGAGCCCGAAAGCAAGATTGAAAAACCCGCCGTCCCGGCAAGCCTGTCTGGGGAGCCTACTTTGTCATCGGTCCAGCAATGTCTTGATTCGAACAATTATCTCGAAATATTCACAAATCGACGGTACTTGACATTTATCATTAACCCTCTGAACTTTACAGAACTCTCACCTGAAAAGCGACGGGAAATGTCGGACAGGGCTAGGGAAATGGCCAAACTCATGCTAAGCGAGCTCCGGAGAAAAGCCAATGCGTTTCGGCTGGCCATAGAAAACGCCTCTCTCATTGCCGATTCCTGAAAACGTGGAGATTTTGTGAATCATGCGCTCTTTCTCGAGTCAGAGTTGAAAACTGTCCGGCTTTGGAACGACACTCTGTAGTGTTGGTGTCAGGGCCGAATCACTGAACACTGCATTCCGGCGTCCATCTCTTGCAAGCGACGGTCCATCGTTACCGTCTGTACAAGATCAAGTCCATCATGTTAAGGGGGGGCCCCACGGTTTGGTCGCTATTCTCTTTATGTATTGCTTCGCTCTCAAAAGAAAGGGTTTTCTCGTGATGGAGGTCTTTTGCCAGAAAACTGATATTCCGTCACCTGACATGAAGAGCGCGCCGGTATCAGGCGACCGAGGCACAAAAACCGCATCGGATTGCGTATCTGTTTTCGGCGCTGTTGCAACTCGAACTTCTGAGGTCCCTGCCTGAGCCAGAAGAATTTCCCTCCTTTTCTCCGAAAACCTTACCAGTTCCGTAAGGAACTCACGGAGGTCATTTCGCAAATCCTGAATCTCCTCGTCGACCCGCCTGATTTCCGTGCTTTCGGGATAGTAACTGACGAACAGCGCCTGCTTGTTTATCTGCAGCCGAATTATTCTCTGCTGGATGCGTGACAGCAAAGACATTCCCAACATCTGGTCGTCAGGAATAAAGCCTCTGAAGACTCCTTTGTCGCTATCGATCAACTGAAGAGCAGCCTTGTAGCTATGCTGATCAGCATCTAGTCTCTGCAATTCCTTGTAAGTTGCGTCAGGCACAGGAGGTTCGTTCGGTTCCACCGTTACCGAACTCTGAGTCACTCCTCCCGCATTCTCCTTTCCTTCGGGTTCCAGAGATCGCCTGTAATCAACGTATTGCGAGACATAGGAGTCTAGAATAGATGAAAGAAGATTAGGGTCATCCCCTTGAAGCCGGAGCGTTACCTTGACGACTCCGCGTGATAGTACCTCTTCTTCCGTCGAAAGCTCTCCTGACAGCCATTTTGTGAATTGGTCCATGTTCCTGGGCGCTCTGAGGAATTGACCCTTTCGTGCTCTTATTTATTGACCCGTCTAATGCGCGAGTGATTCTTGGTTCATTTTGATTTGGATTTTTGTTTCTTGGAAGAGTTTTGATTTTG
>Ga0172371_10000885_pt1 | contig 47244 bp, 38 predicted proteins | sample Lak12m_FD_114543 | JGI IMG/M metagenome (GOLD analysis project Ga0172371, IMG submission 114543) | Freshwater microbial communities from Kabuno Bay, South-Kivu, Congo - kab_022012_12m | ecosystem: Environmental > Aquatic > Freshwater > Lake | place: Democratic Republic of the Congo: South-Kivu... | reverse complement strand
TGACCTTAATAAAAAAACACCTGAAATGAGTGATTTGGTTTTCTGCGAGTCGATAGGATTTCGAATACATCCAATTACATCCGAAAGAAAATCACTGAAATCAATCAGCCAGGTAATCTCTTTCCGACCTTTGGAATGTCATAACAATAATGGATATAGAAATCCCGAATGTCTAATCCGGTGGATCCAGTATTATTAAAATTTTCCCAAGCAGGTTAATTGAAAAAACGGTCAATTAATCCTTAACACAACGGACCGAAGCGCCCCAATGTTTACCATAGGTGCCAACACCTAAACCCCTGCCATCGTTACCTAAGCCATAAACTCCGGCGTTGTCTGAACCGTGATCGTCGGCACTCCACCAAAAAGCACTGTAACCAACACCGGTAAATGTACCATAAGTGCCTCGATAACCACCCGGAAGACCGGAGAATCCACTTTTGTTTCTTTTGGTCGGATAATCGGTATTTCCGACCGCTCCTTCGGTGGTTGATGGAGCCCAATTCGTTTTGGCGGCCATAGCTTTTCCAAAATTATTTTCAGCTTTTTTGCCATCGAAATTATAGCCATTGGCAATCAGATAATTTATTAAAGTTCCCCAGTCCGCAGTGGTGGCTACATGCCAACCGCTTGGGCATATATCACGACTATCTGTTATCGCGTACCAGGTATACAGTCGGCCATAAATAGCCACATTGCTTTCATTACCCTCATACGGCCATTGATATTTAGGAGAGTCTTGATGCGATATATCGAGTGGGGCTGGAATTGTTGTTTCAATCGAATCGCCATTACTGTATTTTGTGGTTTTAAGATTTTCGGCCATCCAAACCTGTGTACCGATGGTCACGGTACGATAAACATTACCTTCTACGTCAGTCACAGTTCCAGTGTTGTTATCTTCGTCTTCGTCATTCTCACAGCTACATGTGAAAATCAAAATAAATCCGATAACCAATAATGGATAAATCAAATTTTTGTTGTTCTTTTTCATTTCTATTCCCCTTTGGTAACTCTAATTAAACAACCATTGTATTTAATTTGACTATAGCAGTTTATCCGGTTGAATTTTTTTCCAAATTACGATCCACGTTCAATCCTTAACGCACCGCACTGAAAAGCCATACATCTTACCGCAGTTGTTGTAATCCTGAACACATTGAGTCATGGCGCTGTTCAGGTAATACATAATAGGAAAAGGCGTAACTGCACTCGTCCAAAATTTGGCATAATATCCAAGGTACATAAAATTACCCAGAATTCCGGTCGTGCGGTAGCCACCGGGTAGCGCCGTAAAACCGGATTCATTAGTGGCATCCGTATTTTCGGTAAGCCAGTGAGTATTGCCAGTCTCTTTTAACTTGCTACCAGCCAAATCCCTGCCTCCCAGATAATTTATCAGAGTCGCCCACTCTGCATCGGATGGAATATGCCAGCCTTCCGGTGCCAATCCCCGACTATCGGTGACGGCATACCAATTATAAAGTCGCCCATAAGTGGTAGCGTTATTGGGATCATTACCATAATCACAATATGCCCCGCTCGTAAGTCCATACCATTCTGCTCCGTCAGTTACGTTGGGTATAGCGTCACCATTGCGATAGTGAGTTATATTCAGGTTCTTGGACATCCAGACCTGCGTACCGATAGTTACTGTTTGATATTCCTCTTCATCCTGATCGTCGTCGTCATCATCATCCTTGGTTCCTTCCTCACAACCCATCGAAATAAGAAGCATAAGAATAAGAACAAAAACTTGGATTAAGGTGAAATTTGTCCTGAAAATTAAAAATAATTTTCCCATTTTAAACCTCCTCATAAGATAATATGGATTTTTTACACTGCTAACAATCGCAAACTATTACCTGATCGCTGAGTCGGCTAGGGACTTTTATTTTCTAATAAGTCGAACTGGACAGTCTTTATTTTTCCTTTATTATTTATTATCATCGCCGCAAAAGTTTATTTTATATCTGAAATTGATAAGGAATTCTTTATCAATCAAGAAAAATATCAAAAATATTTAGCTTTATTTTCGGAACTTATCATTGACTATCAGTGATTTTTTCTTTAAAATTACGGGAATTTTTTTAAATGGAGGAAATATGAAGAAAGTCGCACTTGCTGCGGGTTTGTTAAGTTTTGTACTGGTAAGCACACTTTTACCTTTTGAGATTGTTCCGACGAAAGCCATGATGATTGGCGGAAATGTCGGTATCGGACATGGTTTAGGCGTTGCGGCTGAACTGGAACTGCCGCCCTATGGCGATTTGGAATTTCTGAAATTCATACCCGGATTTGGAATGGATTTACAGCTTGGGCTTAACAGCGGCTTTTTTGTCCAGAATGCGGTTTGTGTCAGAGTCAAGCCGATTAACTTACCGTTGTATGCAAAGGCCGGCGCCGGAGTCGGCATTCGTCTTGGTGGTGGGGGACTCTATATTCCGGTTATCCTGGGAGCCGATTATTTCTTGACTGATAAAATCGCGGCGACTACCAGTATGACATTCGGCGATGGTTTTCGCCTGACACTCGGAATCGGCTTTGGTTTCGGATTTACTAAAACGGAATAAATTCGTTCTTCAAAATAAGATCTCAAGCCAGAATCCTAAAATAGTCATTCTATATAAGTTTATTTTTAGAAGACTTATCCTTAGAACTGATACTTAATTTTAAATATTTCTTGCATTTGCGAAAATGCGATATTATTATTCACCGAATTGAAAAAAATTAGAATCATGGAGGAAATTGAGTAATGAAGAGAATAATGGTTATCCTTTTTATTTGCCTGATAGCTATGTCGGCCTTTGGTCAAGAAAAAGGTGGAGTTATGCCGTGTCTGGCAAGTTGTCTAATCGGTCCCCGTGTTGGACTGGAAATGAACGAAGGCAAGAAGATTGAAATGATTGAATGGGCCTATGCTTTTGGAGGTTATGTTCCTATTATCGGTACCTGTGTCCGACCGGTCACCAGTTATATGATTGGTGGCAAAGAAAATGGAGTAACCGGATTTTTTGCCAGTTGCTGTATAGGTCCGCGGGTTGGTGCCGAATTAGATCAACGTAAAATCAGAATGAAAGAATGGCTCCAATTCTGTTGTATTGGACGAATCTTGATATCACTGGAAGCCTATCAAGGCCAGACTATGACTGCGATTGAAAAAAAGGAAGGGCTTAGAAAATAGGTTTATTTTCTTAAAGATTTAAAAGCTGGAATTGAAGTTCATTTAATTCCAGCTTTCTTTTTTAAATTAACGGCAATGAGAAAAAAGTCTAAAATCGAATTACTGATTCTTTGGTTTGTACTCTTCGCGAGCGTGACCTTTTGTCAGGAGAGTCAAAAGTGGTCGGATTACTGGGAAATATTGCAGAGTGTGCCGCAAAAACTCCCGGCGACTCAATCGACGACCCTATTTTCAACTTCGGCTCTGGTTTGGATCAGAATCTATCAGAAAGCAATTTCGACTCAGGACTTACCTTCCTGTGCTTTTCATCCCTCCTGCTCGCGTTTTGCCTTTGCGGCGATCAATGAATTTGGGATCGTAAAAGGCGTATTGTTGGCAGGTGACCGTTTAATGCGCTGTAATCCCTTTGCCTTTCCTTATTATCCTTTCGACGGAGAAAAATTAGTCGATTCGGTTAAAAATTATCGACTTAAGTAAGACAGATTTAATTTGAAAAAAGCCTTTTCCTTAATACTAATATTTTTTATTTCAATTTTTACGATTTCGCCGGCTCAGACCAGCTCATCAGAATTCGAGCCGTATAAAATCAAGGCTTTCGGATTGTACCTCTTCCAGCACAAAGATTATCTGCGGGCGGCCATGGAACTGGAACGCTATCGCTATTTTGAGAAAATGCAAGATGATTCGGTGGACTTCATCATCGGACTCTGCCATCAGTTCCGTGAACGGTATGACTTTGCGGCCGCATCATTTCGCGAATTAGCCGATGCCGATTCGGGTATTTTCAAAGCTACTGCCCGGCTGGCGGTTTTGTACAATTATGCAATACTCGAACAATGGCAGGAGATTATAGAGCGCGGCTATAATAGTGACGATGAATTCTATTTTCATTATTTAGCCAGTGTCAAACTGGATTCCTCCACCCGGAGTGACTCCTTTTTCCAAAAAATAAACAACGATAGTCTTAGGAAACAACTAATATCTCTGGAGCAGAATCGCAATCAGGCACGTCCCAAATCGCCTCTTCTGGCCGCAACTTTATCGACTCTTGTCCCCGGCCTGGGAAAAGTCTATATCCACCGACCGGGCGATGCGCTCTTCTCATTCGGCATGATTGATCTTTTCGCATTATTGACCTATAAAGCTTTCCAGTCCGAATTAATCGTGACAGGTGTTCTGTCAGGCGGTCTGACGCTCTCACTTTATCTTGGCACGATTTACGGCAGTTATCTTGGTGCGGAATTGTATAATCGCAATCTTAATAACGACTGGCAAAAGCAATTGACAAAATTGAATCCGGTTAGACACAATCCCTATTGGGTGACATGGCAAAAAGAATAATTATATTATGGCTAACTTACTGCTCGGCAATCTTTTCAGCCGAAAGCCTGGCTGATTACTATTTTGCTAAACAGCATTACTTCGAGGCTGTCACCGAATACAAACGGCAATTATTTCTCCGACAATACGAGAGCGAGGACGAGATTCTTTTAAAAACGGCCAGGACCTACCGAGCTGGCAACCAGGAACTGGACGCCGAAGAAATGTTGTTGCAGGCGATTTCCAACGATGAGACTTCCGTCTGGGATCGGGAATGTTATATCGAACTGGCGCGCTTGCATTGGGATAAATATAACTATGATCAGATGCGTAATGTTCTGGATTATCTGGCTGGCAATCTACCCGAAGAAGAACGCGATCGGATCAATTATATCAAAGCCTGGACTTACTTTTACGAAGCCAACTGGGATGAAGGATTCTCTTTTTTGGATTCGGTTCAATTCATTAATTCGGAAAAATTACAGGAAGACATCGCCGGAGTACACGACGTGCCGCAGAAATCCCGCACGCTTGCTGTCGCGATGTCGAATATCATTCCCGGCACTGGCCATCTCTACGCCCGCGATTATCCGAACGCCCTGTATTCTTCCCTGCTGGTCGGCGGGACGATGGTATCGATCATTTCGAACCTGATTGATCAGGCTTACTTCGTTTCCTTTATAAAATTTTTATTCATCTATACTCGTTATACAAACGGGACATTGATCCACTTAGCCAAGAAAGTCGAGAGCGATAATATCGATGCACTGGGTAATTACCTGAAGGCAGTAACGCAGAAATATCCGGCGCCTTTGGATGTGCTGGAGCAATTGCGGTAGCGGGGTGTTCAAAACACGAAGACGCTATGACACGAATAAATATTTTTTCGTTCAGAAATGAATGAAAACCTATATCCTAAACGCCGGGAATTTTGGTTTACATTTGAGCGATATTAATTAATCGTTATCAAGCCTTAGCGTCTTCGGGTCTTAGTGGTAAAAGATGATTTCAGATCACTTCCAGGATTTTATCTTCGATACTTTTCTTGGATTGAGCTCCAATAATTTGAGTCATGATCTTACCATTTTTAAAAATCAGCATAGTCGGAATACTACGGACGCCGAATTTTTGGGCAATTGGCGAGGCGGTCTCGACATTCACTTTTCCAAACTTCATTTTACCGTTATATTTCTGGGCCAACTCTTCCAGAACCGGCGCAATTTTCAGACAGGGCGCACACCAGGTCGCCCAGAAATCAACCAGCACCGGTACAGATTTTTGTCGCTCGACTTCTTCGCTGAAGTTGGATTGAGTGAATTCGATCATGGCATCCTCTTTTTTTTAAATGAACCTTTACGTGTCTAATGACTCGCTGATAATATATTTCTATCGTACATTAAACTCAACAGAATATTTGATTATTTTGCGCGTACCCACTGCATGATTTCCGGCAGGGTTGGGCGTTTGCCGTATATCAAAATCGCCACTTTGAAAATTTTCCCGGCCGCCAGCATCGCCAGCCAGACACTCACAGTCAATAATACCAGCGAAGTCAGGATTTCCCACAGTGGCGGGAGCATTACTCCGATTCGTAATATCATAAAATAGGGCGTTATAATCGGGATCAATGATAAAATAGTCGTCGTCACGGACTGCGGATTAGCAATTACATAGGATGCTAAAAATATCGGCACCACGGTCACCAATGAAAAGATCGACACGGCCTGCTGAGCATCCTGTTCATTATCAAACAGGGAACCGATGGCCGCAAAGATCGCGGCATATAATAAATAACCTAAAATAAAGTAGACGAAAAACAGGATGACGTTGGTCGAACTGAATAACTCCAGTCCCTTGAAATTCGAGATAGTTATTCCAACAAACAGATAAAAAGCCAATTGGGTCAAACCCAGCAATCCCAATCCTAAAATCTTGCCGGACATCAGCTCCGCCGGCGAGACCGATGATAATAGCACCTCGATCAGGCGGTTAGCGCGTTCGACGAGAACACTGCGCATTAGAATCTGCGACGACATAAAAACGGCAAAAAATAACATCAGCACGTAAATAATCGGCATCAGGTAGGATAGCATTTCATCGCCCCTGGCTTCTTTGCCGCCTTCCTGTACTTTCACCATCCGGAAGTTCACATTTTTCGTCACGGACTGTACCAGCACGGGGTCCAGACCAGCCGCTATCATACGATGCTCGGAAACCACTTCATCGATCGTTCGATTAAGTTCGCTCTGATCCTTAAAATTGCCAAGATTCTGACTATAGTAGAATACCCGGTTCGAATCCAGCACATCAGCCGGAATAATTAAATAAGCGCTGACAATGGAAGAATCCAGCAGACCAGCCGCCTGTTGCTTCATCTTGACCGGATTCCCATTTTTAAACGTAATCATCTGGTATTTCGGAGTGTCGTCGCTCAGAGTATATTTTTCAGTCAGCTTTGCCTCCAGATTTCCAGCAAATTTACTGGTTTCGTCCACTACCGCGATCAGACGAGTCTCGTGATCAGTGGAAGTCATTATAGCCGATGGAATGAACATCGATGCTATTATGATTAACGGCATTATGAGGGTCGAGATGATAAACCATTTGGAACGCATACGAGTAAGGTATTCCCAACGAGCAATGATCAGTATATTTTTCATGCTTGCTCCTCTTTACTGACCTGCTCGATAAAGATTTGTTCCAGTGATGGTTCCAGCAATTCGAAGCGTGTCACCTGGACTGTCTGCATTACCGCCTGCATTAATGTATTGAGATTTTTAGGCAGGCGGCCAACGATTTGATTCTCAAATATTTTTAGGTCCGGCAAATTCAGATCGGAGAGAGCCTTGGCAGATCCCTGATAATCGATCGTCAACATCTGTTGACCGTATTCTTTTTTTATCTTCCGTAAATCTCCGTAAAGAATCGATTTACCGTGATTTATCAAGCAAATCCGGTCGCATAATTTCTCGACTTGTTCCATCTGATGTGTCGAGAAAATTACCGTCGATCCCTGATCCCGCAATTCCCCGATAATTTCCTTAAGGAGCAATTGATTAACCGGGTCCAAACCGGCAAATGGTTCGTCCAGAATGACCAGTTCCGGTTTATGGATGACTGCGATGATGAATTGCACTTTCTGCTGATTGCCTTTGGAGAGTTCCTGAATCCGGCGCAGGGCATAATTTGACAGGTCAAAACGGCTAAGATATTCATCGGTCCGTTTACTGGCTTCCGTCAGCGACAGACCTTTCAGGCGCGCCAGGTAAACGACCGTCTCTTTCAGTTTCATTTTTTGGTACAAGCCGCGTTCTTCCGGCAGATAACCGACTTTCAGGTAATCGGCTTTTTCGGGATGCTTACCATGAAATTTAATCTGTCCGGAATCCGGCTGAATGATATTCATAATCATTCGGATCGTCGTGGTCTTGCCAGCCCCGTTGGGTCCTAATAAACCAAACGCCGAACCCTGGAGAGCTTCAAAACTCAGATCGTCGACCGCTATTGTTTTGTTAAATACTTTTGTGACTGCATTCAGGGATAACATGACACGTCCTCAGTTTTTAGCGAAGACAGCCGTTTATCTGACGATAAATTTAATGAACCGTCGTTTTCCGATTTTAGTAATATATTCACCTTTATTTTCAAAAGAATAATTGATATTGATGATTTTTTCGTCGTTGATGCGCACGCCGCCCTGTTGGATCAGGCGCCGGGCTTCGCCATTCGAAGATACCGCCCCGCATTCGGTTAGCAATTTCACCAGCAACTGCGGCAGATCTGATTCCGGAATGATTATTTCCTCGATTTCTGCGGGAATTTCCTTCTTGGAAAAAATGCGCTCGAAATTCTGTTCAGCCTGGCGGGCACCCGCACTCGAATGATACATCGTGATAATCGTCCGGGCCAGTTCTTTTTTCAGGAGCATTGGATTAGTTTGCGGATCGTCCAGGCGTCTTTTTATTTCCTGCAATTGGTCCAATGAATAATCGGTAATAAGCGTAAAATATTTCAGGATCAAGTTATCCGGAATCGACATGACCTTGCCGTACATTTCATCCGGTTCGTCGTCTATTCCGATGTAATTGCCCAGGCTTTTACTCATGCGCTGACCGCCGTCAATGCCTTCCAGGACCGGCAAGGTCAGGATCACCTGCGGTTCCTGACCGTACTCGCGTTGCACGTCACGGGCTGTCAGCAGATTAAATTTCTGTTCGGTAGCACCGAGTTCAACATCGGCTTTTATGGCGACCGAATCAAAGCCCTGCATCAGTGGATAGAAAAATTCATGCAGACTGATCGGATTGCCTTCTTTATAACGCTTGGTGAAGTCATCTCTTTCAAGGATTCGGGCGATGGTAAATTTGGCGGCCAGATTCATTATTTCATCGAATTTCATTTTAGCGAACCATTCGCCGTTGTAGTGGATTTCGGTTTTACTTTTATCCAGGATCTTGAAAAATTGGTTTTCGTAAGTTTCGGCGTTTTTCATTAAGGTCTCGCGGCTGAGTCGCGGACGAGTCTCATTCTTGCCACTCGGATCACCGACCATACCGGTATAGTCGCCGATAATCAGAATGATTTTATGGCCGAGTTCCTGGAATTGACGCAGTTTGCGAATACCAACTGTATGTCCGAGATGAATGTCCGGAGCAGTCGGATCGAAGCCCTGCTTGATTCTCAACGGCTTACCAGTTTTAAATGAATATTCGAGTTTCCTTACCATCTCATCTTCGGAAATGAGTTCCTCGACTCCCCGTTTGATGATTTCCAGTTGTTTTTTAACCGGTAAAAACATGCGCATTATCCTTTTCTTAAACGTTGCATTTCACGGCGGGCATCTTTATCGGCGATCGCTTCACGTTTATCGTATTGTCGTTTACCCTTTGCCAGACCGATCTCGACTTTGACTTTCCCCTCTTCCGTCATAAAAACACGCAGTGGAATTAGCGTTTGACCTTTATTTTCGATACTGCGTTGCAGACGCCGGATTTCGTTACGATGTAAAAGCAATCGCCGGTCTCTTTCCGGGTCGTGGTTGTCGTATCCGCCGAAATCGTATGGCGCGATATGGCATTTGAACAGATAAACTTCCTGATTGATGATTTTGGCGTAACTATCTTTCAAATTGACTTGTCCGGCTCTGACCGATTTGACTTCCGTGCCTTTGAGTTCGATGCCGGCTTCAATCTTATCCAAAATGAAATAATCATGAAAAGCTTTCTTATTGGTGGTTATATTTTTGACATCTTCCTTTGGCACGCGGAAAATTTAATTCTTTTGACCTAACTTACAATGTAAAACTTGGAGAACTCGGTCGGCGATAATAAATTTGGCGGTTATTTGAAGCCCGGGTGGTGGAACTGGTAGACGCGCTAGGTTCAGGACCTAGTCTCCAATAGGAGGTGCGAGTTCAAGTCTCGCCTCGGGCACAAATTCCAGATTAAATGTAAAATATTTATGAGATCGCTGGCAGACGAATACTCTGGAGCTTTCTGCATTTATAGGAATGAATATTAGCTTTCAGAATCGCTAAAACGAATCCGGATCAATTTCTTTTCAGATGATTGTGGAATGATACCGAGTTTTTCAGTTGGAATAATCGGCGTAATTGTCAAACCCAAGGCTGAAAATTGGGATTCGATGGTTTTAAAATTTATCTCTGAGGAATCATAACGAAAGGCCCATAAACCGGCATCTTTATCCAAAATTAAGGCCTCGACGCCGGTAACCATTTTCATCATATCCTGAATATTTTTTTCGGAGGGAGTGTCTGAAATGCCACCAATCCGAACCGTAACCAATTTACTACCTGAGGAATATTCCTGGCCGACGAAAAGCACTCCAATGCAAAACAAAATTAGTGTCACAATCGCAAAAATACTTAAAGTCTGCCGCCCCATACCTTACTCTTTTTTAAATTACTTAACCCAATAAAACGTTATAATATAAAAACTCATTTTATAAAATGAAAGTACTATTATTGTGTTAGGATAAGTAAGATTAATTTATTGAGTTGATTATACGAATTATTCGGCTACTCTCAGTTTTCCGACCTCTACCTTACCTTTTTTTTCATCTACAAAATATAAAAAGATCGCACCAGTCAGGAACAGTATGGCGATCGATCCAATCCCGATCCGTGAGGCCAGGTTAACCGCCAGTCCGGCGCGCCGCGCCAGCAAACCGATTGTTCCAATCAGAAATGGCCCGAAGATAACTGAAAATTTCCCCAGCATATTAAAAAAGCCATAAAACTCGGCGCTCTGTTCCTTGGGAATCAGGCGCGCATAAAACGATCGGCTGATCGCCTGAATACCACCTTGCACCAATCCGATAATGATAGCCATGATATAAAACTCCTTGACTTCCTTCATCAGGACACTATAAGCCGTAACTCCCAAATAAACGGCGATTGTCACGAAAAGTGCCTTCTTCGGATTCCATTTTTCAGCCAGTTTCCCGAACACCAGTGCCGCCGGAAAACCAACAAACTGAACAATCAATAAGGCTACGATCAGTGAACTCGAAGGAAATCCGATCGACATCCCGTAATCCACCGCCATGCGGATTATTGTATCGACGCCGTCTATATATAACCAGTAAGCCATTAAAAAAATCATCACGACTTTCAGGTGTCGAACCTGCCGGAAGGTACGGACTAACTGGCCAAATCCCTGCCGAATATACCTTGGACGCTCCGACGATTTAGGTTGCCTGCGGCGCTCTTTGATGTACACAATCAACGGAATTGTAAATATTCCCCACCAGAGTCCGACCGATAAAAAACTGACCCTAATTGACAAATATTCCTGCGCCGGAGTCAGAAAATCGGTAGCAATGGAAATTCGTCCGGTATGATAAGTCAGACCGGTCACGCCTTCAAGGCGCTGATCGCTGAATGACCGGTAAGTAATCGGATTTTTGACGACAATCCGGGCTGAATCCTGAGCGGTTAATTTCTGGGTCAGATTACCGATCAGGTATGTATTCTTTTCCGGATTCCGATCGATGATCTCGCCGCGTTTGTAATTACCAAAGTCGATCGTTTGATCCATTAAGTTTTGATTGATTTCAGCAGGAACCGGCATGGTAATCCAGGTGGAATCTTCCGAATAATAATCCAGCAAGGTAACCGGTAAGACGACTTCACTGATAACGATCGCCTGACCGACCGAATGTCCTTTGGGAATGGAAAAATCTTTGCCCGGTTCAATCTGAATCACTACGGCATCTTTTGTCAGAGATTCTTGAACTAAAGCCTGTTGTTCGACCGGGAAGCCAAAAGATCCTGGCTTGAGATACCATAAGACATTAAAGAGAAACAATAATCCACCTCCGAGATAACCCAGTGCGTATCCTTTGGCAGAAACGTAGTCAATCTGCTTTGGCGTAGCGATATCCGGCAGTAAACCATCGTAAAATGTATTCGCTCCAGCAAAACCCAGCGATCCGGCAACATACAGAAGACCGGCCAGCAACCATTGACCATAGCCGACCATAAACAGACAGGTCGTCATCAGAACTCCCAAATAGGCGAAAAAGATCAGAAAGCGCTTCTTCGATGAACTCTGGTCGGCAATCGCTCCCAGGATCGGGGACAGTAGGGCTACGATCAACGAGCCGATCGAATTGGCATACCCCAGCATAGCAGTACTGACATTTACATCCGCACCAGCACTCCAGTAACTCTTGAAAAATACCGGAAAAAATCCGGCCATGACCGTAGTTGCAAAGGCCGAGTTAGCCCAGTCGTACATCGTCCAACCAAATATTTGTTTGTCTTTAATTAACGGCATGCTTTATCCTGTCATAAAAATCAATTATTGTCATGCGGAATCTGAAACTTATTACCAATGAATTGTATACTGGAATCAGTCATCCGCAATAAATACATCACCCTAAAAAATATAACCGATATCGATATATAGCTGACTACCGGTTTCTTTTTCAAAACCCATTTCGGCATAGACAACGAAGTTCTCATTCCAACCGATATGCAAACCAACTCCCTGGCCTGAATGCAAATTTTTCAAGCCTCCGCTTACATCTTCAACATGCCAAACCCGTCCAAAATCATAAAAGGCATTAGCCAATAAGTAGAAATCCTGATTAACAAATTGAAATTCATAAAAACGATAGCGCAATTCCATATTCATCACGAATTTGGCTGAGCCGGCGTAGCGATTTTTAAGAACCCCACGGATGGAACGATAACCACCAACACCTTCATCAATACGGAATGAGCCACCCATTGGATAAAATAACTGAAGGGGTGCGTCTCCGAAGATATTTTCGACCAGAATACGATTAGCGTAAACTAATTTTTTCGCTAACGTATAAAAGCGTCGATCGGTAAAGGTCAGGCGCAGAAAATTATTATCACTCCCGATTAATCCGGTATACCACTCGCCTACTAAATCCGTCCAAACACCTTTATTGGGGGCTGGTTCGCAGTCACGCGAATCATATACCAAACCGAATTTAAAATAGTCATTGAAAGACTTTTCGGTATCGCGGGCCGTTAGAGTACCAGTCTTGCGGTCGGTTTCATATTTTGTATCCAGTCCTTCATTTTTATTTTCACCGGGATTGACCTGATAGAAACCCCAGCCACCCAGGATCGATATTAGCGGTTTACCGTCCTCGCGGTATTTTAAAGCCTTCATAGCGTTCGTATAAAAGATTATCTGTTCGGATTTCATGGTATAATAATGCTTGCCGTGTAAAGTGTCAATACTTTTACCATCCTCATCCGTTTCAATCCAATCGGCGTTGAATTGCGAATCGTTACCCAGCCCGTAATAAGTAAAGTAATGTTCTTTCTTATAACGGATACGACCGTTAATGCGGTAGCCTTTGCCTAAGATATAGGGTGAATCAAAAAAGATGGCATGATCCTGTTTGCCACCGGTCGTGAAAAACAGCTGATTGTTGACTTTAAAATAATAGGGTTTGTAACCGCCGGTCGAGTAATTGAACAGATCAAAAATGGCTCCGTAACCAAATCCTTCATCGGCATTATAATTGATGGCTGGCAAACCGCCCCAGCCCCAACCGGTGCGCTCTCTGGTTTGCGCTTCAGAGGTAGCTATCATTCCAATAAGAGCAACAATTATTAACAATCCTTTTTTCATACAATCCTCAAAATGAAAATAGGAGGAGCCGATTCGACTCCCCCTATTATTCCTTAATCCACCATATTTATTACAATTTTACCTGAACACCGAATGCAAAGCCAAAAGTAGTTTGATTGTACTTTTCGACCTTGGTGGCATTCTGACCTTCGAAATAGGTCGTATTTAAGGCTCCCAGATTGACTTTAATCTTGGGTGTAACCGCATAAACCAGGCCACCACCCAAGGTGAATGTATCGAGGTTAAAGTCCATATCAGACTGCGATTCGTCGGTCGCTCCCTGCGTGCTGTACAAACCGCCCAGACTGACTTTCATTTTTTCGGTTAAGGCATATTCAGCGGCTAAACCGACTTCCATTCCGTTATCGAAATTGGCTTCTGCACCATCCCAATCCACGTCGGTATTGCCATAATAGTTGAAATCCGACATGAGCTTAATCTTGCCCATTTGATATGATGCGCCAACGGCCAACTGAGAAGGAAGATCGGAACCGATTTTAGCGCCATCAGCGAAAGCTGCCTGTCCACCATCTTCTTTAGTATCGTTTTCCATCTCCATGGTGGTTTTCATTTCGTAACGGATACCAATATTCAGACCCTGCATGGTGAGATTTAATCCAATAATTGGAGTAATGCCACTACCGGTACGCTTGGCGTCAACTTCCTTATCAGCAAGAGTTGGACCTAAGATTGCGGTTGTAAGATCTACGCCAGTGGTTGTATGTAACATCATATTTTTTAAATAGCCTTCATAACTATTTTTTGCTATCACGTATCTGCCGCCCAGTGATATTGATAAAAGGTCATTTATTTTATACGAAATCCCACCTTGAAAACCGTAGTAAATAGATGAACCCTTAAAATAAACATCCAAACCATAACCATTAATATCGCCATATGGTGCTAAAGCAGGATTTAAACCTGCGGCAGGAATTCCAACTAGACCGGCTAACTGGTACTCGAATGTTGGCAGACCATCTTCATATTCGGCGCTTCCGCCACCACCAATTGGCATAAATCCGCCTGATAAGACCAATTTGTTCATCTTATAGGCGACATAGACTGTTGGAAATACCAGTGCTTGAACGTTTCCGACGAATTCTTGTTCATTTAAATTCGGCGTAGTGTCGTCAACAGTTTTCTTTTGCCAGATTGATTGGTTGGCAATGTCGATAAACAGGCCATTGCAGCACAGTTTGGTCAACCCGGCCGGATTGAAGTAAACCGCATCCACATCGGTTGACGCATTGCGGTTCAAAGTCCGCATAAAGGCCGCGCTCTGGTTAGTGTTCGTAACCAGGCCGCCAGCCAAAACCGTTCCACTCATCAGCAGAACAACACATAACAAAACACGCATGGTTTTCATGTTTTTCTCCTTTTGTTTTTACTCGTTATTTGAGCTGTAATGAAGAAATGTCGTTTTGATATATCCCCTTCGACTATCTCAAAATCCTATTTTACTGGAATGAAAATTAACCACTCACAATAAAACTAACCTAACCTCGGCGTAAATATATAAAAAAGAACGCGAAAACAAAATTATTTTTTTTGAAACGGATAGAGGCAATATTTTAGACGTAATTTCTGAAAAGTAGTCACGGCGACGTTCCAGTCCGCCAGCATCGGCTTCAGATCGGCGCCGATATTGACCCAGGTTCTGAAATCGGCACTACCGAAAAATAGATCGGCTTCGGCTGGTTGAGTCCATTCAAAATGTCGCGGATAGAGTCTGGAAATGGCGTCGAGCAGTATAATACCAAACTGGTAGGAATCGAATTTAGCGCAATCACTGACTCGGACGCTGATTCCGGAACATTCGGTGTCCTGATAGAGCGGCCGGACTGCGCTGGTTTCGTCACGGTGCGGAGTGAATTTCACCGCATGGACTTCTAAACCCAGTAGCTTTTGTCGCTCGATTACATCAGCCAATACATCGGCAGAAATCCAGGGCGCTCCGATAAACTGATAAGGCTGGATCGTTCCTGTCCCTAGACTGATGTTGGTATATTGAAAAAAATACAAACCTGCGTATAGAATTGCAGTTTCCTCATCTCTGACCGATTCATCCGAAAAATACCATTTCAGTCCGGTTTGTTGCCAGGACATATTGCGATGATAATTAGCCATCTTAATTACGGTCAGCGGCGTGTATTTTTTAGTTTTTAACCAATTTTCTTCATTTAGTAAGAAAGCCATCTCACCAAGCGTCAAACCATGACGGACAGGCACCGAATATCCAATACTAAATTTCGCCTGGGTAGAGATCGGTCCACCTATTTCAACCGTTTGCAGTGGATTCGGTCGATCCAGAATTATGACCGGAGTCTGAGTTTCCGCCCCGAATTTCAGTACTTCAATTAAAACTCCCAGCATCAATGATTCGCGCAGGCCCGAATCCTGTAAATCAATCACCACTAGCGCGGCGCCATTTAATATTTTTGCATTAATAATATGATCGCTGGCAGTAAGTGTAAAATAACGTATTGCACTATCTAATTCGCTATCATGATAGATAAATTCGGTATTGCCAGACGAGGCCTCCCCTTCCATCACCTGGATAAACGACCGGCATTGATTACCCAATATATTTTTTACTACATCGAAATTATGCTGACCATCGCGATTGTTACTACCTCGATTGGCGATAATCGCGATCGGCTTGTTTTTCAATGTTTCCCCAGTATGATTAATAAGCAGATCCAGCCCGATCCGGAATGCCGTCGAATCGTAAACATCCTGCAAGTTAAGTACATTCGAATGATGCAATTCTGACGACTTAGTCAAGCCAGTCAAAAATATTGATAAAATAATAAATATCAAGAGCCAAAACACCTTGTTAATATTTCGAATATAACTTCTCAAGTGGTTAATTTTTTATGATTCCTTTTTCTTGCCAAAATCGCGATCGATTTTTACTAAAGCCGCCATCAGAAAACTCGGAATTGTGCAGAGCATTATATACAAAAAGAATGCGCGATAACCCATTAAATCCTGCAGTTTACCGCTGATCATTCCCGGAAGCATCATCCCCAGCGCCATAAAGGCCGTAGCGATGGCATAATGCGAAGTTTTAAATTCACCCTCGGCTAAATAAAGCATATAGAGCATATATCCGGTAAAACCAAAACCATAACCGAACTGTTCGATCGCCACGCCGACCGTTATAATCAGAAAATTATCCGGTTGCAAATATGCCAGATAGACATAGACCAAATCGGGAATATTGATCGCCAGCGTCATCCATAATATCCACTTTTTCAATCCGTCGCGCGCGGCAATCAAGCCCCCCAGAATGCCGCCGATCGTCAGACAGATTATGCCCACTGTCCCATAAATAAATCCAACCTGAGTGGTGGTCAATGCCAGACCACCGGCTTCCTGACTATCGAGAAGGAACGGCGCCGCCATCTTAACCAGTTGCGATTCAGCCAGTCGATAAAATAACAGGAAGAAAATTCCGGTAACAATTTCTTTTTTACGAAAGAAACTGGCAAAAACCTCAAACCAGCCGCTGGTCAATTCCCGGCTCTTCGCTTTAACCGATTCAAGACCTTGCGGTAAAATCCATTTATGATACAGACCGAACACCAGGAAAATCAATCCCAGAACACCGAAAGATATTGCCCAGCTGAAAGGCGCATCGCCGTCGGTAGCCTCAAATTCCGCCCGGGCGGATTCTTTCAAACGATGATCGACTCTCAAGGTCACTTTTACCGGCTTATTCCAGTTTTCGGAAGTAAATTCCAGACGACCGGCCGATGTCAGATAAATATCCTTACTGCCTTTCCGGCGGCCGAAATTCACGCTCACGACTCCGTTTTTCTCCGGCGGTGCGGTTAACCTTATAAAAACGTTGGCCGAATCATAATCACGCTGATTGATATCATAGAGTGGCAATTTAATTTCTTCAGGTATAATCACGATCCGGGACTTGCCAATTTCAGTTATCTCCGGCAGATTATTTTCGTCAATCGTTTTGACTATCTCCGTAGACGGAACTGCCATGGCAGTTACTTTTACCGGCTCCAACCCGGTTCGACTCATAATAAAACCCGCCAGCATTACGATCAGACCCTGTCCAACGATCATCGCAGCCCGGTAAAATGTACTACGGATACCCACAAACCAGGTTTGCTGATGAGCATCCAAACCGATCATATAAAAACCATCCGCGGCGATATCATGGGTAGCTGAGGAAATGGCAATCAGCCATAAAATAATCAATGTCAAGGCAAACCAAAGCGGCAGATGAACAACCAGCGCGATCCCGATAAAACAACAAGCGAGTATAAACTGCGTAATCAACACCCAGGTACGCTTGGTCGAAATTATATCGACAAAGGGACTCCAGAGTGGTTTTATTACCCATGGCAAGTACAAAATACTGGTCCAGAATGCCAGGGCTGTATTTGATACTCCCATGGTTTTGTACATAATCACGGAAACCGACATAGCAATCACGTAGGGAATGCCTTCCGCAAAATACAGACTTGGAACCCATAGCCAGGCTGATCGCTTTTTAATTTTTGACGATAAAATTCCGGACATTTTTCCTCTTAATAAGATTGGTTAATATATTTTACGCAGTCCTGCTCCCGGGTAATAATGGCTCAGAATTTCCGTAGTCGAATAACCTTTTAATGCCATGCCGAGCGCACCGATCTGGCAGTACCCGACGCCGTGCCCCCAACCAGCGCCTTTTAAGATAAATGCCGACGGCACTTGACCACCACCATTTTGTGGTTCGACGATAAAAGCCGAGCTATATAGAAAAAGTTCATGGAAGGCATCCCGAATGGCGTACTGGTCGTTAATCACAAACCGCTTCCTGGTATTACTCTTATCCAGATAACTAATCGCCACGCTGGTCAGCCGACCGGATTTACCTCTTTTCAGAGGAATGATACTTTTTATCGCCGTCGCGTCGAGATTCAATTTCAAATTAAAAAGCGCGCAGATCTTTTTCTGGGTCAGACGAATTTGCCAACGAAAATATTCACCTTCTTCATCGACGTTGCCGAGATATTTTTTCAAGTCTTTCGCGGGAATTACCGACGGACTACAAAAAGCCGGCGGTGGATTTTCAATCCAGTCGCGGACTCTCTCTTCATTTTCCAGCGGCAAAGCCGGATGGCTGTATCCACTGGGAGCATCCAGAACCGAATCCAGATACCGAACCGGCCCTCCCGTCCAGACATTTTCGAAAGATTCGGTGATGCCACCACAACACTTGAAATAACGCGTATCACAGATTTTATCGTTACATATTAAAACCTGACCGGCAGTTTCAAGGGCGCCCTTAATCGACTGTTCGGAGAGAAACGTCGTGCCCTGATAACGCTGACAGCAGTCATCATTGCAGACATCGATTCCCAGGTCGCGGTGTTTCATTTCCACATTCGCCAGCATCCAACTGCGCGCGACAATCGTCTGCGATTTTAATAAAGCAGATGGACAAGCCGCTCCCATTTCAGAGGTTGCGACGCACATCAAGTACTGCTCAACCGGCAATATATTTATCATCATCAGACTGCCATCCATCACGCTGATTTCGAGCGAGCCCGGTAAATAAACATCGATCTGCTTTTTCCAGTGAAACCCGCGCCCGGCCACTACATTTCGGATTTTTATTCCATCCTTATTTTTAATTTTAATTTCGTCATCTACTGCTAAAATTTTCCAGGGCCGGGACGATTCTTTTTGTATTCCATTAACAAGAATTCCGATTTGCTTGTCAGCAATGAGAAATTCTATTTTCACTCCACCCTTTAAAACCTCCACCTTACCATTATCTGAAATCAGGTGATAAATCGGATCATTCGGAATTTCGAGAGTGATTTTTCGACTTTCATCGACTGGCAGGAATATTCCCACTCTCAGGATTGGTTCCTTGGTCGGAATTGAATACGGTTCAAGCATGATTTTCCTCCCTCCAGGTTAAATAGGCGTCAATTCCGGCACCGAGGGCTGGAGCTTCCCGTAATTTGGAGATTTTAATCAACGTCGGATTTAGATTTCCCTGTGGGCAATAATAATCTCGAACGGCTTGATCGAGCACTCGCGATGTAAGAATCAGGCGGGTTAATTCACCGGCAAACGGTTTCCACAGCACGGCGTCGCCTTGCGCCTCTTCCAGTAAATCACCCAGCCGCTGACCTATGATCAATCGGTCGAATAGTAACCCTCGATAGGCATGCTCCTGGGCCGGGATTGGGCGTCCGGGATTGACGAAATCGAACAATCCCTGCCATCCGGCGTAGAGGGTCGTAAGGCGTTCATAAAGTAAAAGCGCCAGAAAATGCGCGACCTTTTGCAGAGTCTCAATTGCTGGTTTTTCATCACTCAAAGCCCGTTCGCGAATTTGTGGTAAATAGATACCAGCCTGCTGTAACTCATCTTGCGATTTTCCGATCAGCTCGCCATAAATCGCCTGAATGCCACTCGCCGACAAGTATCTCTCGACCGAAAAACCGGCCGGGCATTGCATTTCCCAGGTCTTTACGAACCAATGTTTTACCGCATCCAAAGCAATGACTTTTCCCTTGAGTTTGAGAGCGTCAGCAACACCCGTTCCGCCACCCAGGTAATAGGCATTTTGTACATTTCGGAATGAACCATTACCGGCATATTCTTCACCTATTCCACAGTAATCGGCATCACTGCCGAGGCGACTAATCGGCTTGACCAATTCGATCCTGAAATTTTCCAGCTCCTGTTCGATCCGTCGGGCATAATCGAGCATACGCGGACCGTTTTTAAAAACGGCGATGCCACGTTCTTCCTGCGTCTTGATACCCGGCATGCCGATCCCGATCAGGAGCCGTTTTTTATGGCTAAGTCGAATTATCTCCCTGATACACGCTGTCGCGGCTTCAATATAACAATTAGACTGAACGATTTCCTTTTCGGTTAGAGCGATTTGACCGGCTTGCCATTCACTTAGCTGACGGTTAAGATCGACTGGCTGAAAATTGCCGATATAGCCGGGAATATTTCTATAAGATTTGACAGCATTGATTTTTCCGAGTTCGAAGGCGGCTCCTCTTTTTTTGACGTTCACCGACCAGCCGTTGACTTTCGTCGCGCCGCCGTCAATCCCGATTAATAAAATATCATCCTCTAACACATTATGCTTCAAATTTGCCGATGTCAATATGGTTATACCAAACCGTTATCCGTAGCTTTATTCAATCTGATTCTACGGCGAATAGTCTCCAGGCGCATATAGTCCTTGGCTTCATCATTGCGGTCGCTAGTACTTTGATCGATGCTGTGATCGGTGCCGCCGGCATGTCGCACGACTTCATAAATCGGTTCCCAGATTCGACCAATCCGATATTTTTCACTGATTTTCAGTACCAGGTCGTAATCCTCACCATAATTGCGAGCGTATGGTCCTTCGTTGATCCTGAAAAAACCCATTTCTTTGACAATGCTGATCGGTATCGACCGCGGTGCTCCGGCGCCGTTAATACGCAGGAGATTATTACGTCCGTTGGCGTCCGTCCATTCTTCATGTTTAACGACCGGAATCTGTTCCATCCGAACCAGCTCGCCGTTGCTCTTTTTTTCCCAGACTTCGTAAGAGCCGATAACCATTCCGATTTTTTCATCGGAATCGAATACTGCCGCTATTTTCTCGACCGCATCCGGTTTCAGGCGATCGTCGGAATCAAGTTGAATATAATAACGACCGCGGGCGATTTTTACGCCAAGATTCAGAGAAAGACCGATATTGTTAATATCCGCCTCTACCAATCTGACCGGCGCTCGGGTCGCATCATAGCGATCTCCGCCTGGCATATACCGCCGGACTTCACTAATAGTCGGATCGAGCGGGCCGCCATTGACAACAATGATGACCTCGATATTTTTCAGCGTTTGCCTAAAAACCGAATCAATAGCCGTCACAATAAATTCCGGTCGGTGATATACCGGAATTATGACCGATGCCAGATAATCGTGTTTAATGGATAAATCCGGTCGAACGTAGTAATCCCGATCCGGCCTCAGATAGGCTCCCATCCTTTTCAGATGATTGGTCAGGACATTTTCAGCTTCCGACTGAACCTCCCTGCATGCCAGCAGATAATCGAAAACATTCTGCTGTTTTCCTTCGGCATTAATCCGGTAAAGCGAGCCGTCGGTTTTATTGGCAATATGAACCAATCTGAATTTTTCGGATAATTTTAAGCGAATATCATAGAGTGTATTGAATTTCAACGACTCGTCGAAACCGCCAACCGCCTTAAGAGCTGATTTGCTGAACAGGAAAACCTTTCCGTAATCCTGATTGTCGCGCAGACGTCCGGCATGATGCTTCAGAAGCCGGATTTCGCGGCTTTTTCCATTGGTAATTAAATCGTAGTCACCGTACAACATTCCAAAGTCCGTATATTTCTCAATTACCAACTGGGCGGTGTCGATAAAAGAACGTCTTAAAATGACTTCTGCAACAGAATTATCGATATATAAAAGGTATTGTCCGTGCGCTTTCCCTATGGCCGTATTCAACGTCCGGCAGAGATTATCTGTCTCAAGTATTACCTTAAGTGAAATTGAAGTAATCTCAAATTCCGGAATTGTTTGATCCGACTGACATAACACCAGAATTTCAAGCGGTAAACAGGATTGGTTAAAAAGCGAGGTCAGGATTCGGGAGAATTGGTCTGCCAATTTCGGCTTAAAATGTAAAATGACACTGACCTTAAAAAAAGCATTAGCGGATTTCATGCGTTGCCCCGGATAGGTTAATGGATTCGAGAAACCTGGCAAAGGTAACTGAAAAAAGGTCTATTGAATAATTCAGCACGGATACAAAACTAATAAATTCCTGTCAAATAACTAAACATTTTAGTTGCAAGTAAAAATTTATGATGATATAAATAATAGATGAGAGTGAGTGATTCAATTCAGATGATAATTTATTTGAAATAGCCGGACAACCATTTTTTTCACTACCAGTCTAATTGCTTTGTTTGATGTGATATTTGATAAAATGAATAAAACTAATTGGGGATTCCACCAGTCTTATGAAGCGGTGGCAAGTTTGAAAAGGTGAAAACAACGAGGTCTAATATGAAAAAGACGATTAAAATTTGTGTGCTTTCTTTAGTATTTGTCAGTTTATTGTTCGGTGCCTATCTGATCGGAATTGAAAAAGGCGGTACTTCGATTCTTTCGGCCACGGCTACGGCTCAGAACTTTAACTCAGTATTAGCCACCTGTTTGGACCAGTTAGAAAAATCCACACCTAAGGCAGATATCGGCAAGATTATCATTAATGTAGACGGGAGTGATATTACTGTCATGGTCAAGATGAAAGACTTGCAAAAGCTGAGCCGAGCCGATATTTCATTCGACCAATTTGTACGTACTTACCTGAAGTTTTCTTAAAATTACCCCATACTGTAAAAAAAAGCGGAAAAGGTCTATCCTTCTCCGCTTTTTTGTTTTTACCCTCGCGAATAATAAAATTCTCTTGAATAATTGAACATTCATAAATATACTTTCGTGTACATTGACTGAATAGAGTCTTATGGATACCAAAGAACTCAACTACTATTACAATAAATTCAAATATGGCGAGGATTGCTATCATTACTTAATGGCCAATAAGGTCAAAGAGATATTACTGGTTTCAACCTTCTATGACGCCTTTATTTTCGAGCAAGATGGTCGCTTATCTGAGCAAATTTTCGGCGAATATCGACAACTGAATCTCAGTACCGCGCCAATGATCACCAGCGTACCGACCGGAGAAGATGCTCTGGCAATCCTCAAAGAAAAAAAGTTCGAGCTGGTAGTGACGATGTTGCATATTGGTAAGATAACACCGTTCGACCTGGCGCGACGCATCAAGGAAGAAAATCCGGATTTGCCGGTTCTGCTTCTGCTGAATATGCTTTCCGATATCAAACTTACGGATGTCAAAGAGGGGCGACTGAAGTATTTCGATAATATTTTCCTCTGGAATGGTGATACTAAATTATTCCTGGCAATGGTCAAATCAGTTGAAGACAAACGCAATCTCGAATTCGATACCCGCCATGGTCTGGTAAGAGTCATCCTCTTAGTCGAAGATTCAGTCCAATTTTATTCGATCTTTCTGCCCTTATTGTACGAAGAAATTGTAAAACAAACTCAAATTCTTATCAATGAAGAACTGACCGATATTAATAAGCGGTTGCGGATGCGCGCCCGACCAAAAGTCATCCTGGCTCATAATTACGAGGAAGCTCTCGCGATTTATTCCAAATATAAAGAATACATCATAACGGTCATTTCGGATATCAGTTATATGCACGATGGAAACATCGATCCCGAGGCTGGTTTTATACTGATTAAGAAAATCAAGGAAAACGAACCGGATCTGCCCACAATACTACTTTCATCTGAAGATGAAAATTATCAAAAAGCCATCCAAATGGGTTCCTATTTTATCAACAAACATTCAAAACATTTACTTTTACAATTAAGAACCTTCATTAAAAATAATCTGGGTTTTGGAGTCTTCGTATTCCGTGATCAGGAAGGTCATGAAATTGACCGGGCTCAGACCCTGACCGAATTCGAGGAAAAACTTCAAACCATCCCGGAAGAATCAATCGTCTATCACGCCAAGCGGAATCATTTCTCAGCCTGGATGATGGCACGTGGTGAAACGCAGATTGCGCGGCAGGTACGGCTTCTGACTGTCCAGGATTTCGCATCTCTCGATGAAATGCGCCGGCACCTGATCACTACCTTAAAAAACATCCGCAAAGCCCGCAATAAAGGCAAGATTATCAGCTTTAGTCCCCAGAACCTTTCTGAAAATACCGAGATTTCTAAATTCATAGAGGGGTCTTTGGGTGGAAAAGGCCGCGGCCTGGCATTCCTGAATGCACTTTTATTGACAATGGAATTTTCCAGGCAATTCCCCGGCGTTCGCATCGGCCTGCCGGTGACGGCCGTTATCGGTACCAACGAATATGATGATTTCATTACTCGTAACCATCTTAACGAACAACCACTTGAGGAAAAATCCGACGCTGAAATTGACACTCTTTTTATAAACGGTAAACTTTCACAGGAATTAATTAATAAACTCTACAAATATCTCGAAATTATCCGTTATCCGCTGGCGGTGCGTTCTTCCGGTCTGCTTGAAGATTCTTACGCTCAGCCGTTCGCCGGCATCAATCGGACTTATATGTTGCCCAATAATCACCCGGATCCGCAAGTCCGATTCATTCAATTGGCGAATGCCGTGAAATTAGTATTCGCTTCCGTCTTTATCAAAAGCGCCCGCAATTATATTGAAAACCTGAATCATCAGGTTGAAGAAGAAAAAATGGCGGTAATCATTCAGCAACTGGTTGGTTCACCGCTGGGTAGTGACTATTATGCACCACATTTCTCCGGCGTAGCCCAGTCTTATAATTACTATCCGATTGCCGGATTAAAAAATGAAGATGGCATTGCCAGCGTGGCAGTCGGAATGGGTAAATCCATTATCGAGGGAGGTCGTAGTTTTCAATTCTGTCCGCGTTCTCCCCGGATCGAGTTCATTCAACCCAATGCGCTGGTCAGAAATTCACAGAAAAAATTCCTGGCCTTGAATCTAAAACTGACCGAGTTTAATCTGTTGGCCGGCGATGATATCACCATCTCCGAATTGCCTTTAATCGAGGCTGAAAAATTCGGGATACTGGAACAAATGGCTTCCGTCTGGGAAATGGCAGACGGGCGACTGATTCCCGGATTGGATAATCGCGGACCTCGCGTAATCACCTTTGAAAATATAATTAAGAATAAGACCTTTCCGCTGGCTGAAATTCTTGAAAAATTACTGGAAATTGGTGAAAAAGCCCTCGGGGCGCCGGTCGAAATCGAGTTCGCCGCCAATCTTACAAAAGATCTCCAAAACGATATTTTACCGACTTTTTATATCCTCCAAATCCGCCCGCTGGCAGTCGAATCGGAAGACCTGCCAATTTTCGAAGAAATTCCTGAGCGCTCGAATCTCCTCCTTTATACCGAAAGAGGCCTGGGTAACGGTATCATATCCGGATTGCACGACATTATTTATCTCGATCCGGATAAGTTTGATAATCTGAAAACGATCGATATGCAGGCTGAAATCGAATCTCTCAATGAAAAAATGAAACAACTGAATCGCCAGTATATCTTGATCGGCCCGGGGCGCTGGGGTTCACAGGATCACTTTCTGGGAGTACCGGTTAAATTCATTCAGATCAGTAATGCGCGCGTGATTGTTGAAATCGGACTGAAAGACTTCGATGTCGAACCCTCTCAGGGCACCCATTTCTTTCATAACATCGTCGCAATGAAAGTCGGCTACTTCAACATTCCGTATAACTCACAGAAAGAATTTCTGGACTGGGAATGGTTAAAAAGGCAGACAGTGGTTGAAAAAACCACCTACTTTGTGCACGTCCAGAGCACGCACGACCTGCAGGTCGTGATGGATGGGAAAACCGGTGTTTCGGTGATTTTTAAGTAAATATTAACTGTTTACAATATTCTGAATAGCTTGATCCAGTTGATTTTTAGACAATGCGCCAACCATCATCTGCGGCTTGCCATTTTTAGGAATGAACAATAACGATGGAATACTGCGAATGCCGAAGAGACTGGCCAGCTCGCTTTCTCGATCGGTATTAACTTTAAAAATCTTGACCTTACCGGCATATTTCTGCCCCAGCTCTTCCAGCACCGGCGCTACCATTTTACAGGGATAGCACCAATCGGCGTAGAAATCGATCACACTCGGCAGTTCGCCTTTATATTTCCAGGTTTTTTCATTTTCGTAGTCGAATATCTCTTTCAGGAATTGCGCTTTAGTCAACTGTTCACTCATCGTTTTCTCCATTTTTTAGCATTTCAGATATTCAGATAAAGCGATTTCGAATTAGTTACAGCGATTTCTATATACCGTTCGTGGAAAATTTTTATATCGGAACATCTAAAAAACGGATGTAGCAATGCACAGGCGTTATGACAAATCCGGCCACACCGCCGAAACGATGTAGCCAGTTTAGCCACAAGAGTCACAGACTTTTAGTACCTAACCAATCGCCGCATTACCTCTTTCGCCGATTCGGATGTGGGTACATTTCGGTAAATCCCGAATAAAGATTATACCGTCGCCGATCATTCCGGTCCTAGTTCCCTTTATTATCGCATCGATAATATTTTCATTAACGGCAATATCCAGCCGGACTTTTTTCAAGAGATTGACTTCGATCGGAATGCCGCGGAAACTTTCATGATAGCCTTTTTGTTGACCACAGCCGAGCGAATTGGTTACGGATATTTTATAGACTTCGGATTTGTACAGTTCTCGCTTGACGTTATTAAGTTTGTGAGGTTGCATATATGCAATAATTATCTTCGTTTTAATTTTCTCTTTTAAAATTATTTACTCCGGATTACTCCATTATGAATAGATGGAAACTGTTATAAGCCGCGTTGAAGTTCAAGATGAGTATTCAATGATTTTAAAATCGAACGCAAGGTTTGTTTAAGATCGAGTGATTCGGCTAGTTTATTAGCCGCATTGCTGAGCAATTGCACATCCTTATATAAATACTTATCTATAAGAATACGATTAATGCGAATTACACAAGCCGAATCGAAAAAAACCGAGAAACAATGGATTAATAACTGTCCTTATGCACTGTGCGTATCGCCCGACCGGAAGGATCGGCCATCATCTGGAAAGCTTGATCCCAGCGCAGGGCGCGGGCTGTACTGCAGGCAATCGAAGGTTCGAATGGCACGGTATCAAGAGCCGCCTGGGATGGAAAATGCGATTCGAAAATCTGGCGATAAAGATATTCTTCTTTGGTCAGAGGCGTTTTTTCGGGAAATTTGTACTGCGCGGCGACCAGTTTCTGATCACTGATTTCATGCTCAGCGAAGTTTTTCAGACTATCGATCCAGGAATAACCGACCCCATCGGAAAATTGTTCTTTCTGACGCCACAAAATTTTATCGGGCAGATAACCGCGAAAGGTTGTCCGTAAAATATTTTTCTCAATACGACCATCAAGACACATTTTATCTTTCGGATTGATATTCATTGCAACATCAAGAAAATCCTGATCTAGATAAGGTACACGGGCTTCAACTCCCCAGGCAGCCATCGATTTATTAGCTCGCAAACAATCGTAAAGATGAAGCCGGGTGATTTTGCGTACGGTTTCCGCGTGAAATTCCTGCGGATTGGGCGCTTTGTGAAAATACAGGTAGCCACCGAAAATTTCATCACTGCCTTCACCTGAGAGAACCATTTTGATACCCATCGCTTTTATCTTACGCGCCATTAAATACATCGGCGTTGATGCTCGAACCGTGGTTGTGTCGAAAGTCTCCAGATGGTAAATAACATCGGATAAAGCATCCAGACCTTCCTGGATTGTAAAATGTAGTTCATGGTGCACAGTCCCGATATATTCCGCCACTTCACCCGCCGCGATTAAATCGGGCGCGCCGGCTACGCCAATCGCAAATGAATGCAATCGCGGCCACCAGGCTTCCGAACGATCCTGGTCTTCGACGCGTTTAGCGGCAAACTTCTTGACGATTGCCGCTATCAGGGATGAATCCAGACCGCCGGATAACAAAACCGCATAGGGTACATCCGACATTAGATGCGTCTTGACCGAATGCTCTAGAGCATTTTTGAGAAGGTGGCTATCGGTCTTATTGTTCGCCACATTCGCATATTCCATCCACACACGCTTATAATAACACTTTGGTTCTTTCATAGCGCTCGTCAGGTAATGACCCGGTGGAAAAGTTGCAATTGATTGACAAATCTGATGAATTGCCTTCATTTCGGAAGCGACATAAAAGTTGCCGTGTTCGTCATATCCGGTATAGAGGGGAATAATACCAATGTGATCACGGGCTATCAGATAGGTTTTGTTGCTGTCATCGTACAAAATAAACGCAAACATTCCGCGCAGATCGTTCAGAAAATCGACACCTTTATGCTGATAAAGCACCAAGATGACTTCACAGTCCGATTTGGTTTGAAATTGATAACCGCAGGTTATTCTGGTTTCAAGCTCGGTATGGTTATATATCTCACCATTGACCGCTAGAGCTATGGTGCGTGATGCATTGAGGATAGGCTGAGCGCCAGATTCGACACCTACGATAGCTAGACGTTCATGCGCCAAAATAGCGTTCTGGCCGACATAGATGCCCGACCAATCAGGACCGCGATGCCTCTGCAATTTGGATTGGGACAAGGCTTGACAACGCAATCTAACCTTGTCAGTCTTAATATCCAGAATCCCAAGAATACCACACATAATAAAATCCCTTTGAGAAGCCCATTATTCATCCAACTTCCAATAGCAATTCGGCTTTGCAGACCGTTGGAGATCTTATTAAATATTAAAATTATTCAGATTGCCAAACAGGACAGGTCTGGCAAATAATGGCGCTTTTCGGTTAATTGCTTTACACATTTTTTATTACAATAAAGAGTTATCTCTTTTGTATTAAATTCCATTGCTTAACAATCATAGTACAGATAGAACTCATAAGGATGCGGACGCAGAGCCAGTTCATTCAATTCTTTTTCACGTTTCCATTCAATCCAGGTAGTAATCAGATCAGAGGTAAACACATCATCTTTGAGTAAAAAATCATGATCGTATTCCAGTGCGTTGATAGCCTCGGTCAGGTTGCCAGGCGCTTTCGGGTAGGCGGCTAATTCCTGAGGAGTCATTTCATAAATATCTCTGTCAAGCGGTTCGCCAGGATTGATTTTATTCTTGATGCCATCGATAGCCGCCATAAGCATTGCAGTCCAGGTCAGATAACCATTGGCGGTCGGATCAGGACAACGGAATTCCAGACGTTTGGCCTTCGGATTATTAGAATACATCGGGATACGGACCGCAGCAGAACGGTTACGGGCACTCATCACCAGATTCACCGGCGCTTCAAAACCCGGCACGAGACGACGGTATGAGTTTGTCGTAGGAGCCGCAAACGCCAGAATCGCCGGGGCATGTTTGAGAATGCCTCCGATTGAATACAAACCAATTTTACTCAATCCGGCATACTCGCTGTCAGCGAAAAGCGGCTTGCCGTTTTTCCATAAAGAAAAATGAGAATGCATTCCACTACCATTATCCTGAAAAATTGGCTTCGGCATAAAAGTCACTGTCTTACTATGGCGCTTTGCGACGTTCTTAATGATATATTTAAACCACATGAATTGATCGGCCATTTTCGTCAATGGCTCGAACTTCATGTCGATTTCGCTTTGTCCGGCGGTGGCAACTTCATGATGGTGCGCTTCGACCGTGATTCCGACCTTTTGCATTTCTCTGACCATCTCGCCCCGTAAATCATGATAAGTGTCAGTCGGACTGACCGGAAAATAGCCGCCTTTGAAACTGGGCTTATATCCGAGATTTGGTTCCTCGAAACGGGCGGTGTTCCAGGCGCCTTCAATAGAATTGATCGAATACATACCGGTATGTTGATTCTGTTCGTACATGACTTCATCAAAAACAAAGAATTCCGGCTCCGGTCCTATATAACAAGTATCCGCGATGCCAGTCTTCTTTAAAAATGCTTCACCCTTCCTGGCTATATATCGTGGATCGCGACTGTAATTCTCTCTGCTGATCGGATCGACAATATCCGCGATCACACTAACAGTTGGCTCCTTATAAAATGGATCAATGGTCGCTGTACTTGGATCCGGAATAGCCAGCATATCGGAATTATGGATTCCCTGCCAGCCGCGAATCGACGAACCGTCAAATCCAACCCCTTCTTCAAAAGTGCCTTCATCCCAGGTATCTATCGGAAACGAACAATGTTGCCATGTACCCAGTAAATCGGTAAATTTCAAGTCAACCATCTTAGCATAGTTTTGTTTGGCATACTCAAAAAAATCATTCGGCGTCATAAATTTTTACCTTTCCTTAATTGTTAATAAATCATACATAATCTTAAATTACTAATTATCATTACTATTCTATCTAAAATACATTAACAACATTTTAACAATACCTAATTTATTTATCATATATCAATTTGGTAATATTTTACATATCTGCAAATAAACATGCAAATTATTTCGTAAAGTTTTAATAATACATAATTAATTAAGTATTTCAACAATTTAATAAATATATTTATGTTATAATGCGATTAAAAACGATAATATCTTAACAGTTTTAATATGATTTTATTTAATTAGTGCGGTGATTCAATTTGATTCTTTACAAAATAAAATAATATCATGATTGTTGAGGTCACTGTTGTTCTGTTCTGTTCTCCGCCTTACGTTTGGCAGGAGAAATCTCAAATGAATTTAATGGGGCTTGCATGTTACGATTCCTATACGGATGCCGTCTGATCAGAAGAATGATTTCATTTTAAACACTTACAGCTTCCTCCTCAATAAATGACTACTTTTTTGAATATTTTAAAAATAAATCTTGTTATATTAATATTTTTTTTATTATTTTATAACAAACATTAATGACATTTTGATTTAATTATTTAAGTATATTTGAAAAACCATAAGGAAAATAAGTATTGAGGAATACGGCCAAAAATAATTTTACCAATCGGCATCCGAGAGAAGAATTGTATGATTCAGTTTATGAACATGATAGCTGTGGTGTGGGCTTTGTCGCCAGGTTGGACGGTGTCGCCACCCATCAAATAGTTCAGGATTCAATCACTGTCCTGGCGAATCTCGAGCATCGCGGTGCGCTTGGCGGCGATAGATCGACCGGCGATGGAGCCGGGATCATGATCCAGATTCCAGACCTTTTCCTCCGTCAGGAAGTTTCCGATGCAGGAATTGCGCTACCGTCATTCAGAGATTATGCGATCGGTATGGTTTTTTTACCAAAACCTAAAACCCTAGCTAACAAATGTCGCCAGGTTTTTGAAAAGGTGATCTCGTTAGAAGGTTGTGAATTGTTGGGGTGGCGCGCTGTACCGATCAATCAAAAAATAATCGGCGAGCAAGCCGCCAGAACAGTACCGGTCATCGCCCAGATTCTTATCGGCAGAGGTCGGGTAAAGGTTGAGGCTTTAGAGCGAAAATTATATGTTATTCGACGGCTGGTAGAAAAAGAGATAGCCTCGATGAATAAAGATACCAGTCAGTTCTATGTCGTCAGTTTATCAACTACCCGTTTAGTATATAAAGGACTGCTGACCGCCAATCAATTGCCGGTTTTCTATCCTGATCTGGCTGATAAGCGTTTGATTTCACGATATGGCGTGATTCACCAGCGATACAGCACCAATACTCTGCCAACCTGGAATCTGGCGCAACCGTTCCGTTATATCGCTCATAATGGTGAAATCAATACCCTGAGCGGAAACATTAACCGTATGCGCACCCGTGAAATCAATTTGCAATCTGATCTTTTCGGTGAAGACATCGAAAAAATCAAACCAATTATTGATGAGAAAGGTAGCGATTCGGCGATTTTCGATAATGTACTGGAATTACTCGTACTCGGCGGTCGTTCAATGCCGCATGCTATGATGGTGATGGTGCCAGAAGCTTACGGTCCAAAAATTCAGATGAGTGAAGACAAACGGGCTTTTTATGATTATCAGTCATCAATAATGGAGCCCTGGGATGGTCCGGCCGCGATTGTTTTTTCAGATGATCGCTATTTGGGTGGTATTCTAGACCGCAACGGATTGCGACCAGCCCGTTATACGATAACCAGCGACGGAGTCATCGTACTGGCTTCGGAAACCGGAGTACTCGATTTACCGGCGAACAAAATCATTGAACGCAACCGCCTCGCTCCCGGCAAAATGTTGCTTGTCGATTTCAGTCAGAACCGGATCGTCCCAGATAAGGAAATTAAAGCCAAAGTCTCGCGCCAAAAACCATATCGGCGCTGGATAAAAGAAAATATTATCAATCTGCGCGGATTGTTCAATCCCTCTAATGCACCATTCGAAAACGACGAAATGCTTCTGCAGAAACAGCGCGCTTTCGGTTACACCGCCGAAGAATTGAAAATGGTGATCGAACCAATGGCGTCGCGCAGTCAGGAAGCCATCGGTGCAATGGGTAATGATACTCCGCTTGCCATTCTCTCTGAAAAACCGCAATTACTGTTCAACTATTTTAAACAAAGATTTGCTCAGGTAACCAATCCACCGATTGATCCACTGCGGGAGGAGCTGGTTATGTCTCTGGAAAGTTTCGCCGGCGGAGAGGAAAATCTACTGGCCGAAACTCCGCAAAATTTTCGTGGCGTCAGATTTTATCATCCGGTACTAACTCCCGATGACTTCATGCGCATTGAACAAGCCCGGCATCCCAATGTCATCATTCGATATATCGATATTCTGTTCGATCGGTTTGGCAGGCAAAACGCGCTTGAGATAGCATTAGAAAATATATTTTCTATCGCCGAAAAATGCATCGCAGAAGGCGCGACCCTGCTGGTTTTGACTGATCGCAATCTGTCCCAAAATCAGGTGCCGATTCCCTCCCTGCTGGCGGTTTCAGGATTGCACCATCACTTAGTCCGTCGCGGATTGCGCAACCGGGCGAGCCTGATCGTCGATTCCGGCGAAGTGCGGGAAGTGATGCATTTCGCCATGCTGGTCGGATTCGGCGCGGATGCTATCTGTCCTTATCTGGCGCTTAATACGGTTCGCGATCTGGCATTAAAAAATTTACTCGAACAGGAGATTAAACCCGAAGAGGCAATTGATTCATATATAATCGCCGTAAAAAAAGGATTTTTAAAAACCATCAGCCGACTGGGAATATCGACCTTGCACAGTTTTTTTGCGGCGCAGACTTTCGAGGCAATTGGGATATCGAAAGAGGTTATCGAGCATTACTTCTGCGGTACGATCAGCCGGTTAGGCGGCGTCGGTTTGCCTGAGATTCAGAAGGAATCGATAATGCGTCATAATTGCGGTTTTCCCGAAGATGGTAACCTGGAAAAAAACCTGCCCGCTGGCGGTGAATATTCGATCCGTCGGGATGGCGCGAAACATGGATGGAATCCGGAAGCGATTGTAAAATTACAATTAGCCACGCGTAATAATGATTATGGTGTATTCAAGGAATATGTAAAAACCGTCAATGAAAGTGAGATTTCACCCGTCACGATCCGGAGTTTATTAAAATTTAAATCATGCAATCCGATCCCGTTAGAAGAGGTCGAACCAATCGAAAGAATCCTAAAAAGATGCGTTAGTTCGGCGATGTCATTTGGCTCTATTAGTCCCGAAGCCCATGAAACCATCGCCATCGCGATGAACCGGCTCGGTCTACGGAGCAATTCCGGCGAAGGCGGCGAAGATCCGCGCCGGATGGCGACCAATGCGGCGGGCGATTGCGCTAATTCCAAAATCAAACAAGTCGCCTCTGGGCGGTTTGGGGTGACACCCGAATATTTACTGAGCGCGGATGAACTGCAAATCAAGATTGCCCAGGGCGCCAAGCCGGGCGAAGGCGGACAATTGCCCGGTCATAAGGTCAGTGAAGTCATCGCTTATGTCCGTCATACAGTGCCGGGAGTAACTCTTATCTCGCCTCCTCCGCACCACGATATTTATTCAATTGAAGATTTATCGCAATTGATTTATGATCTCAAATGCGTCAATCCCGGAGTGAGAGTGTCGGTAAAATTAGTTTCGGAAGCCGGCGTTGGTACGATTGCCGCCGGAGTAGCCAAAGCCAGAGCCGAAACGGTGTTAATATCCGGCTATGAAGGCGGCACCGGCGCGTCTCCGCTAACGGCAATAAAACATACCGGCATACCATGGGAAATCGGCCTCGCCGAAACACATTCCACTTTGATTCAAAATAAACTTCGCGATAAAATCCGGGTACAGGTTGACGGTCAGCTTAAAACCGGACGCGACCTGGCTGTGGCGGCTTTATTGGGCGCGCAGGAGTTTGGTTTAGCCACCAGCATCCTGATCACTCTCGGTTGTGTCATGTTAAGGAAATGCCATCTGAACACCTGTGCGGTCGGAATCGCCACCCAGGATCCGGTTTTACGCGCGTATTACAAAGGAAAACCGGAATACATTGAGCGCTTCTTCAGGTTTCTCGTCCAAGACCTGCGTGAGATAATGGCCGAATTGGGTTTCCGGACGATTGATGAGATGATTGGGCAAGCCGATATCCTAGACTACAAAATACCGGACCGAATTTGGAAAGCCCGTCATTTTAATTTGAAACCGTTATTAAACTTAAAGACGGCAAATTTGAATTTTGGCGCTGATCAGATTAATGTTGTAAAAACCTATGATGATGAAATCATACCGCAAATCGAGCCGGCCATATTGCATAAAAAGCGTGTTGAATTAAACTTGCCGATCAGAAATATTCACCGCACCGTCGGAACCAGAATGAGCGGTTTGATAGTTAAGAAATATGGCGCGAAAGGTCTCCCGGACGACACGATCAGGATAAACTTTACCGGTTCGGCCGGTCAGAGTTTTGGCGCCTTCCTAGCGCCAGGCATTTTACTAAGAATCGAAGGCGACGCTAATGATTATTTGGGTAAAAGCATATCCGGCGGACGAATTATTCTTCTGCCGCCGACCGACGCCGGTTTTCAGGCCCATGAAAATGTAATTTGCGGTAATGTCATCCTCTACGGCGCTACCGGCGGAGAAGTGTACATCAACGGTCGCGCCGGTGAAAGATTCGCGGTTCGCAACAGCGGCGCGCTGGCTGTGGTGGAAGGGGTCGGCGACCATGCCTGCGAGTATATGACCGGAGGCACGATAGTCGTAATCGGACCGACCGGTGAAAATTTCGGAGCCGGAATGAGTGGCGGGATCGCCTATATTTATGATTATACCCAATTATTCGATACCCGTTGCAACCTGGATATGGTCGATCTTGAGAGCGTCTGGAACAAAGAAGACGTCCTCTTTCTCCATTCCATTTTAGAGAAGCACTTTCATTATACCGGCAGTTCCTACGCCGCCCAAATACTGAGTAAATGGGACTCCAACTTTCCGATGTTCGTCAAAGTCATGCCGATTGATTACCGTAAATCGCTGGAGCGCATGAAACAGACCGAACGCACCGACCTCGAAATCGTCGCGGCTACCGAAGAGGTCTTCAATGTCTAAAATTTCCGGTTTCATCAGTATAAAAAGACAGGAGCCGGACAAACAGGCGATACCAAATCGAATCCAGCATTTTTACGAATTCGAAACACCTCTGTCCTTTGACACTTTAGTCGATCAAGCTAGCCGCTGTATGGACTGCGGTATTCCTTACTGTCATACCTGTGGTTGTCCACTTGGTAACCTCATCCCGGATTGGAATGATATGGTGCACCGGGGTCATTGGCAGAGAGCTCTCGAACTTCTCCATGCTACCAATAATTTCCCTGAAATCACCGGTAGAATTTGTCCGGCGCTTTGCGAATCGGCCTGCAGTCTGGCAATCAATCAAGAACCTGTATTAATTAAACATATCGAACTGCAGATCGCAGAAAAAGGTTGGCAGGAAGGCTGGATAAAACCGCAACCGGCAAACGTCAGCAGTAATAAAAGAGTGGCGATCATCGGATCCGGTCCGGCCGGGCTGTCGGCGGCTCAACAATTAGTGCGTGGTGGTCACAGTATAGTGGTGTTTGAAAAAAGTGATCGGATTGGCGGCCTTCTGCGCTATGGAATCCCGGATTTCAAATTGGAAAAATGGGTTATCGACCGACGCCTCACCCAAATGCAATCCGAAGGCGTCATTTTCGAACCGGATGTCGATGTCGGTGTTGATATTTCTCTGCACTATCTGTCGCGCAATTTCGACGCGATTATCATCGCCACCGGAGAAAGCGTCGCCCGCGATCTTAATATTCCGGGACGCGAGCTTAAAGGGATTCATCTTGCGATGGATTATCTCAGCCAGCAAAATCGCCGCAATAATGGTGAATCGATTCCAGCTGAAAATATAATAGACGCCAAAAATAAACATGTCGTCGTCATCGGCGGCGGCGATACCGGTGCGGATTGTATCGGCACTGCCCAGCGACAGGGCGCCAGACGGATTACCCAAATTGAATTACTGACACAACCGCCCACGGAACGGACACCTGATAATCCTTGGCCGTACTGGCCAAAAATTCTGCGAACCTCCAGTTCGCATGCCGAAGGCTGTCAGCGTTTGTGGAGCATCCTGACCAATAGCTTCGTCGGTAAAAATAAGCATATCACCGGTCTGCAATGCGTCAAGTTAGATTGGCAAAAAGATTCCCAAACCAATCAGCAGAAGTATAACGAAATTTCCGGTTCCGAATTTGAATTGAAAGCCGATTTGGTGCTAATCGCAACCGGCTTCAGTCACACCGAACATAGTCCGCTGTTACACAAACTGGCTTTAGAAAAGAACGCTAAGGGTAATATCAAAGTCGACTCCGAAGGAATGACTTGCGCGGCCGGAGTCTTTGCCGTCGGCGATTGTGTCTCCGGGGCGTCGCTGGTCGTCAACGCCATTCAACAAGGGCGCGCGATCGCTATGATGGTAAACCGGTTTCTAATAAATAAAAGGTCAAATGACTAATCTAAAACGGATTCATTTCTATAAAATGAGCGGCGCCGGAAATGACTTCATCCTGATTGATAATCGTGATGGACTGATCGATGCCGACCATTGTCAGGAGCTGATCCGTCATATCTGCCGGCGTAAATTATCAGTCGGAGCCGATGGTGTAATACTGATTGAAAACGATCCTGAGGTTGATTTCCGCTGGCGTTTTTTCAATGCCGATGCCAGCGAGGCCGAGATGTGTGGCAACGGCGCGCGCTGTGCGGTACGTTATGCTTACCTGACCGGCATCGTTGAAAAAAAACAAATGGCTTTTCGGACTCTAGCGGGCATAATTCGCGGCGACCTGTCTGGCAATCGCGTCAAGGTGCAGATGATACCTCCCCGAAACTTGCAAACGGATTTGAAACTCAAGGTTGATAATCGTCTGTTCAGATTGGATTTTATCAATACCGGAGTACCACATGCAGTCTGGCTTGCTGACAGCGCACAGGAACTAGAATCGATCGATGTTTTACAATGGGGAAAGGTTATTCGATTCCACCCGACTTTCCAGCCGGCTGGTGCTAATGTCAATTTCGTGTACATCGGAGATTCGCATCATCTAGCGATACGCACCTACGAACGCGGCGTAGAAGGCGAAACCCTGGCATGTGGCACCGGCTCCGTAGCGGCGTGTCTGACCTGTGCTGTCTGTAATCGCCTCCAATCTCCCGTCGAAGTAAAAACAAGAGGTGGCGAAGTATTAACGGTCTATTTTGAAATAATCGATTCAAAACAGAATCGAACCAATATTAAGTTTACAGAGGTCTATCTGGAAGGTGAAGTCAAAGTTGCCTGTGAGGCTGATCTCTGGACTGAAACATTGCAATAATAACTACTACCTTACAAGAGGAATAATGATAATAACTAAAGCTGAGCGACTGAAACAACTTCCGCCCTATCTCTTCCAGGAAATCGATCGACTAAAGGCTGAACTGATTGGCAAAGGTGTGGACGTGATCAATCTGGGAGTAGGCGATCCGGATCTACCGACGCCCTCGCACATCATTACAGAACTTGAGCGAGCCGCGCATGATCCGGTCAATCACCAGTATGCATCCTACTCGGGAATGGATGGATTCAAAAAAAGTGTCGCCAGCTGGTACAAGCGTCGCTTCGGGGTCGACCTTGACGCTCGCAGTGAAGTGCTCACCCTAATTGGTTCTAAAGAGGGAATTGCCCATCTGCCGCTTGCTTTTATCAATTCGGGCGATTTATCTCTTATTCCCAGCCCGGCTTATCCGGTCTATCATATCACGACGATGTTCGCGGGCGGCGAATCCTATTTCATGCCGCTAATAAGAAAAAACCATTTTCTGCCGGATCTGAAGGCTATACCGTCCGGGATCGCTCATTGCGCCAAGCTTATCTATATTAATTATCCCAATAATCCGACCGGCGCCACGGCTCAGCGCGAATTTTTCCAGGAGGTCATCGATTTCGCCCGCGAATATAAAATTATGGTGTGTCATGACGCCGCCTATACCGAAATGGCGTTTGACGGATACCGGCCGATGAGTTTTCTCGAATTACCCGGCGCCAAAGAGGTCGGAATCGAATTTCATTCGTTATCGAAGACTTATAATATGACTGGCTGGCGTCTGGGTTTTGCTGTCGGGAACAGCGAAGCGCTAAACGGGTTGGCACAAATTAAAAGCAATATCGATTCGGGAGTTTTTAATGCCATTCAGTATGCCGGCATCAGCGCGCTCGAATCCGATCAAATCTGTGTGACTGAAATGCAAAAGATATATCAGGAGAGACGTGACATCCTGATAAACGGATTGCGAAAAATCGGTCTTAATCCGGATACGCCAAAGGCTACCTTTTATGTCTGGTGCCCGATTCCACCTGGGTATAAATCGAAAGATTTCACGACTTTACTTCTGCGCCAAACCGGGATTGTAACTACTCCGGGAAGCGGATTCGGTACAGCCGGCGAAGGTTATATCCGGCTGGCTCTGACCGTTAACAAAACGCGCATCGCCGAAGCTGTTGATCGGATGTTGAAAATATCTTTCTGACGAACGATCTGAAATCACTATTTTCCTCTACTTATTTGTAGTTGGCAAAGAAAAATTCCCGATTTCTTAACTAATTAAAGTATTTTCAAAAATAATATTTGACTATAATGTAAATTGTATTATCTTTGCACTCAGAATAAATCAAACTAAGTGTTTAATTTTATTTATTCATATTTTTATGTCATAATTGAATCAGAGTGAATTGGTAAATGAAAAGGAAGAATGAGAATATCGTCACTGTCAGCCCAGCAGATACAGTGCTATGTTATAGAGAACTGATGCTGGCAAAAAGGTTACCTGGCCGACTCTTCCGATACCTTTTTAAGGTTTGTAAAAATTCTTCTCATTTTAGACAGACCAATTTTCAAGACTTTATAATCATTTAGACTATCCGAGTATTGTAAATATGTTTCTATTGGATTTTTCCAAAAGATATTTCAGTTGTTTTTATAAAAGGGGAATTGAATCAAATTATAGAAAGGGGAATTCATTGTGACTAAAAGTAATATTTTTCGAATCGCACAGTTACAACTTGATCGTTGTGCCAAGACCCTCAATCTAGAACATAATATTCATGAATTATTACGTGTCCCGATGCGTGAAGTTCATGTTTCGCTGCCGGTACGTATGGATGATGGTACGGTTCGTATTTTTCGCGGTTTCCGGGTTCAGTATAACGATGCCAAGGGTCCGACCAAGGGTGGACTGCGTTTCCATCCCGATGAAACCATCGATACCGTACGGGCCTTGGCCGCCTGGATGACCTGGAAATGCTCACTTATGGACCTGCCGCTGGGCGGCGCCAAGGGCGGAATTATCTGCAATCCGAAAGAACTATCGCTGAACGAACTCGAACAATTAAGTCGGGCTTATATCAGAAGTATTTACAATTTCATCGGACCAGGGAAAGATGTACCCGCCCCGGATGTATATACTACTCCGCAGATTATGGCCTGGATGATGGACGAATATTCCACCATTGCCGGCGAAAATAAATTCGGTGTAATTACCGGTAAACCGATTCCATTGGGAGGTTCGATCGGTCGTGGTGACGCCACCGGTCGCGGCGGCATTTATACCATTCAGGAAGCCGTTAAGGAATGTGACATTGACCTCGATAAAGCCACTTTCGCTATCCAGGGCTATGGTAATGCCGGTTACTACGCGGCGCATCTGACCAAGGCGGTGTTCGGCAGTAAAATCATCGCGATTAGCGATAGTCAGGGTGGTATCTACTGCGAACGGGGTTTGGACCCGGAAGTCGTCCTCGAACATAAAAACCACACCGGTTCGGTAATCAATTTACCGGATGCCGATACCATCTCTAACAAAGAGCTGTTAGAATTGGATGTAGATATCCTCATCCCTTCCGCACTTGAGGAACAGATTACCAAAAACAATGCCTCTAACATTAAAGCCAAGATAATCGCCGAGCTGGCTAACGGTCCTACTACGCCGGAAGCCGATGATATTCTCTATCAGAACGGCGTTCATGTCATTCCGGATTTTCTCTGTAATGCCGGAGGGGTCACGGTATCCTATCTCGAAATGGTTCAAAATGCCAGCATTTATTACTGGGACGAAGCCCAGATTTATGACATTCTCAGCAAACGCATGAAATCAGCCTATTATACGGTCTTAAATACCTCTAAAAAGTACAAAATTTCAATGCGCGAAGCCGCTTACGTCGTAGCCGTCGGGCGAGTGGTCGAAGCCATGAAATTGAGAGGTTGGGTCTGATTGCATGACCGAATGCTAGTTTTTGGTTTAAACTGTAAATCAATGACCTAAAACGGCTTTAGATCAGCCTAATAAATAATTGATAAATTGTCATTATCAGCATAGATTAGGGAGAGATTTTTCTAAAATAAAATTTACTTAACGGAGAACAGTCATGTCATCCCAAATAGGAAGCGAATTCATTGAAGACCTGCGTCTTAAAATCAATAACTGGAGCAAGACTGAGATCGGTCGAACCAACCGCTGGCTAAAGTATATCCAATTGACGCCCGATCTTTTGCATCTGCTGATCAAACTTTCCGCTAATGAAAACCTGACCGCCGATCATAAGGCCAAACTCGCCGTTGCTATTTCCTATTTTATGTCGCCTATGGATTTTATTCCGGAAACTTACTGGGGTGCGTTTGGATTTATTGATGATATTGTCCTGACGGCACTCGTTCTTGATTTTATTATCAAATCTGATGGCTCTTCCGTAGTCACTGAACAATGGGAAGTTGAAATGAGGATTGATACTATCGTAAAAGAAATCCTCCAGTCCGCTGAAAAAATGGTTGGTAGTAACTATTGGAACAAACTCCAGGATTTGATTAAATAAAACTTACCGGCGGTAGTTTGGCATAGATCATTCGCACAGTCGGAATCAATTCCACGAAATTCATAAAGCGATGACCGCCGCCTTTAAAAATTTTCACTTGACAGTTATTGACTTTAAAATATTTCGCGGCTCTCTGATAATCCAATAATTCGTCGTCCCGATTGAGAAAAACGAACAGATTATCCGGATTGATAGTCTCGGCTGAATGGTAAAGTGCCTTGATCTGGGCGGTATATTCTTCACACCAGGCCGTCAACCCGGGATCATCAGAATCGCCGCTATTTTGGTCGCGGCGATTGGTATCTCCGATCGGATCGACCGTCGAATTTAGTAATATTGCCGGAAAACCATATTCCTGGTGTAAATGCAGGGCATAAAATCCTCCCAGACTGGAGCCGACTAATAGAATCCGGGATTCATCTTCAGCCTGCAGTTGGCTGTTTTTGAGTAAGGTTTTTATCGCTTCGAAAGGTTCAAGCGGTAAATCCGGAGCGACGACTTTGATATCGCGCAACTGTTCTCGCAGAATCTGGGCTTTGGTAGCCTGTCCCGAACTACCGAATCCATGACAATAAATCAGCATGTCAGCTTCAGGTTTTAACCATTTTTTGATCGACCGGATGAACCACCCAGTGAACAGCTGGTTCGATGATCTCAACCTGTCCATCCAATTTCCGCATCACGACTCGCTCGATCTTCGCGTTAGCTATGATAGCTTTACACTGATCACAGATAAATTTATGACCGACGACATAAATCGTAGCGCCAGTCGTGCTCTGACCATTGCGGGCGGCCAGCACAACGGCATTCGATTCGGCATGTGAACCGACTGCGCGACAACGTTCCAGTTGGGTACCGGATTCGATTTTATATTTATCACGATAACAGTAACCGATTTCCAGACAGTTCGGCTGATTAGTGGGCGCGCCGTTGTAGCCGGTGGATACGATCACTTTATCACGAACGATTACGGCGCCGACTTTATTGCGGAAACAGGTTGAACGGGTCGCCACCATCTCGGCGATATCCAGGAAGTATTCGTCCCAGGATTTGCGAGTCGGTTGGGTAGGTTTTGTATTAGCAATCGGTTTATATTTCGGCATTATTTTAATTAGTACTCCATTTTAACGAAATATACAAAAACATAGGATAGAAATGAAAGAATTCGTCGCTAATTCAAGGGAATCACCAACGGTCTTTCGATGGTACTACCAGGGTACCATTACATCTTACTGATTACCCCGCTTCAGCGGTTTCTGTCTTCTTCTATCCAGTAATAGTAAACTGCTGAAGCAGTTCTCATAAGTATGCGAGAGGACTCGTTTTATCTCACCAGAATGAATTCTGGTGTTCGACTCAAACTGATTGGATAAGATTCCACTATTCATCATGGTGATAGCCTTAGTACATCCCTCTCTGTCATCCTGAGAATCCCGATGCTAATCGGGAGGCGAAGGATCGCTATAGCACGTACGGATGACTTAAGCGATTCTTCAGTCAGGGAAAGTCACCCTTCCTTCAGAATGACACCCTGGAAAAAGTGAAAGACCTGAGCGATTTCCCGCTTTAGCGGGACTCATTCAGAATGACATAAAAAGGAGTAAACCCTCCGAAGGTCATTGCGCTTATTTTGAATTGATCTATGGATCAGTTAAAATATATTCGTAAATAAAAGGAATCCTGACCCAATATGTGCTCCAAATATTGCATTTCAAATTATGAACCGATCCTGTTCGAATCGCGCCAGGAATTTCTGGCAGTTTATCAGGATGCATTGTTAAATCTGATCGGTAAAACGATTGACAGCTACTTTCTCTTATGCGATGAAAGAGATCACGAATGGAATAAGGATGCGCCGACTATTCTGCAGATAGACGGCAGACATTATGAATTCACCGCCTTTCAGATCGATTATTTTGATATGACCATTGACGAAGTTGATTTTAGGGCGAAGATTGATTGGTACGCTGAAGAAGATCGCGAATACTTTTCCTGGAAACAAAATTATCTGAGTTGGGTAAATAAGGTTATTGGCCGCCGAATTCTCGGAATTAATCTGTTAGACAGTCACTACAGCCGAATTTCCATCGCAGATGAATTTCCTAACCAACGGGATCGGGATTTTGAAAACCATTGGCTGTGTGGCATCGAATTCATGGTAGATAAAACCTCGACCGACGGACCATATTCATTCCTGCAGATTTACAATGATACGGATGAGATCGGAATCGAGGTCATCAACTACCCGGATTTTCGATAATAAAATTAAAGCCGGTCAAATATTCAAAGGTTTACTTCATTACCATCTCCCATTTGAAGCACCCAGGTATATTCTTCTGAAGGATAGGAGTCTGGTAATTATCTATGTCAGGCACCGAAAGCGTCGAAAATTCTAAAAACTGCTGAATCTGTCCCCCTCTGTCAGCCTGAGGGAACGAAGTGACGAGGCCCCTCCCAAGGAAGAACTGGTCCCATTCCTCCTCTGTCATCCTGAGAATCCCGATGCTAATCGGGAGGCGAAGGATCGCTATAGCCCGTACGAATGACCTAAGCGATTCTTCAGTCAGGGAAAGTCACCCTTCCTTCAGAATGACACCCTGGAAAAAGTGAAGGACCTGAGCGATTTCCCGCTTTAATAGTCTTTATAATCACCATTTCAATTCCACTATTGGTCTGATTAAAACTTCTTTTCTCAAGCAATCAGATACTTGTATTTCATCGTTTCAATTCCACTATTGGTCTGATTAAAACTACCGGCACACCGACCCTGGGCGCTCTGGCATTGTAGTTTCAATTCCACTATTGGTCTGATTAAAACCAAAGTTGACGATCTGACTAAAAACATTCAGGCCGAAGTTTCAATTCCACTATTGGTCTGATTAAAACTTGTATATACATCCTCCTAATCTTCACGACGAGAGTGTTTCAATTCCACTATTGGTCTGATTAAAACCCGTCCCAGTCGTGTTCGTCTCTCGGTTTCATCAGTTTCAATTCCACTATTGGTCTGATTAAAACCGTTTCCCATCCAATATATCTTTTGCGCCTCAATGTTTCAATTCCACTATTGGTCTGATTAAAACAGAAACTCGAGCCAGATCAGATCGAGGATATTGACCGTTTCAATTCCACTATTGGTCTGATTAAAACGTTTTGCGGGATGTCAGCGCTTCGATCTATGCCAAGTTTCAATTCCACTATTGGTCTGATTAAAACGAATATCGAACTCAAACAGGGCGGGATCAAGATCGAGTTTCAATTCCACTATTGGTCTGATTAAAACTGCTGATTGTTCTATTTTCGACATCAGTATTTGCAGGTTTCAATTCCACTATTGGTCTGATTAAAACATAGATCGCGGGCGGGATATAATCATCATCGTCTTTGTTTCAATTCCACTATTGGTCTGATTAAAACTGATCTGACCTGACGGAATGCCGGGTTGTTGGATCTGTTTCAATTCCACTATTGGTCTGATTAAAACAAAAGCCCGGCAAACTGCCCGTTGCAAAAAAAGAAGTTTCAATTCCACTATTGGTCTGATTAAAACTCAGGGCTTTGTGCGCTTCGGCGGATGAATTCCGCAGTTTCAATTCCACTATTGGTCTGATTAAAACAAAAGACAAACTGATAAAAATACGCGCGATATTAACGTTTCAATTCCACTATTGGTCTGATTAAAACGATTCGTGACGCCGCTTGGCTAATCGCCGGTAATTCTGTTTCAATTCCACTATTGGTCTGATTAAAACGCGGCGTCCGAGAAGACGCCGTAAATGGCGTGCAGTACCGTTTCAATTCCACTATTGGTCTGATTAAAACAAGGATATCGACTTCATCGTAACCGATCGCATCGAGGTTTCAATTCCACTATTGGTCTGATTAAAACGATCTTTTCGATCACCTCATCCCGTTGCCTATCTTGTTTCAATTCCACTATTGGTCTGATTAAAACTTCTACTATCCGGCTTTGCTGAGCCGTCAATATAATGTTTCAATTCCACTATTGGTCTGATTAAAACCTGAAGCATGTCTGCAATTTCATCAAGAAAACCTTGTTTCAATTCCACTATTGGTCTGATTAAAACAATCCTTTCTTCGACGCCGCTTCATCTCTGTGATCAGTTTCAATTCCACTATTGGTCTGATTAAAACGGATGCGCAAACCGATGACCTTCCGATCCGGATACTGTTTCAATTCCACTATTGGTCTGATTAAAACTGGTGGTCAACTTGCGCTTGATTTCATTCTGAATCTGTTTCAATTCCACTATTGGTCTGATTAAAACTTCATCAATTACGTTAAATGCAAGGTCGATATCGCCGTTTCAATTCCACTATTGGTCTGATTAAAACTCCGCAAAGATGACGGCACTTACCGCTATTTTTTCATCGTTTCAATTCCACTATTGGTCTGATTAAAACCAATGGAATCCGATCCCCAGCATGAATCGCAAAGATCGTTTCAATTCCACTATTGGTCTGATTAAAACCGATGCCATCGGCTATGACGAAGTTGACATCCTGAACAGTTTCAATTCCACTATTGGTCTGATTAAAACTTATTGGAGCGCGAGATCGCTCTGGTGCCCGGTGCCAAGTTTCAATTCCACTATTGGTCTGATTAAAACCCTCATCGCCGCCCGGTGTTCTTTAAAAAATGAATGTTTCAATTCCACTATTGGTCTGATTAAAACTGAAGTTCCTTACGCTTATATTGCGACTTCCGTACTGTTTCAATTCCACTATTGGTCTGATTAAAACCGTCATTTAGGCGGGTGTTGGTGAAGACCTGTATCGTTTCAATTCCACTATTGGTCTGATTAAAACAATTGACGATCGGCGTCGGTCGCAACCTTGATGATATGTTTCAATTCCACTATTGGTCTGATTAAAACTTTAAGAAACTCTTAGTTTGGATGTTCCTCTTCGGTGTTTCAATTCCACTATTGGTCTGATTAAAACGCGGAAGTTTTGCGGTATCCACCATGATTGGTCCGGGGTTTCAATTCCACTATTGGTCTGATTAAAACAAGGAAGTCCAGCCAATTCTTGAAGGGTTGGCGAAACTGTTTCAATTCCACTATTGGTCTGATTAAAACACGCCAGGCTGTTCAATCTTGAAATCCTTGAGTGCGTGTTTCAATTCCACTATTGGTCTGATTAAAACGCACGTCCGGGCAAAACATCCATAACTGGAAACGCTGTTTCAATTCCACTATTGGTCTGATTAAAACTATTAGCCCGCTCTCGAATATGGTTGAGCGAATATGTTTCAATTCCACTATTGGTCTGATTAAAACGAAAAAACAAACTGCCAAAAATACGCGCGACATCGGCGTTTCAATTCCACTATTGGTCTGATTAAAACACTGGACTTATTTCAATAACAATCCGAATAGTGCTGTTTCAATTCCACTATTGGTCTGATTAAAACATTCGAGAATGTGATTACTTAAAGAAATGCTATATATGTTTCAATTCCACTATTGGTCTGATTAAAACAATGAAACTCGTCAGCGTAATTTGTCTCGGTTTCGAGTTTCAATTCCACTATTGGTCTGATTAAAACGGTATTCGGAATCATATCGGTATTACCGATGATCATGTTTCAATTCCACTATTGGTCTGATTAAAAC
>Ga0172371_10000883_pt1 | contig 47319 bp, 43 predicted proteins | sample Lak12m_FD_114543 | JGI IMG/M metagenome (GOLD analysis project Ga0172371, IMG submission 114543) | Freshwater microbial communities from Kabuno Bay, South-Kivu, Congo - kab_022012_12m | ecosystem: Environmental > Aquatic > Freshwater > Lake | place: Democratic Republic of the Congo: South-Kivu... | reverse complement strand
GTCTTCTCCGATAGAACCAGTATGGACAGAATCCTCTATGCCATCTTCGCCCATGAAAACTTCAAAAACAAAGCAGGAGGCCCCTTCCTCTTATCTCTGACACAAAACTCTTGACGTTACCTATTGTCTCTTGTCGGTATTGTCTCTCTCACAAAAACACCCTGCATAAAAGCAGGGTGTTTTTATTCATGTTTCCTTTTGGCAAACCGTCAAGGCGAGACGCCTGATGCCCAACCGCCGCTTAACTTAAAAGGTGCCGGGGTACTTTCCGCCGTCGATCAGGAGGTTTTGTCCTGTGATGAAACTGGCCTGGGCGCTGCACAGATAGGCGCAATATTCGCCCAACTCGGCAGGCTCGCCGAACCGGCCGGCCGCGACCTGGGCGGTTCTGATCGCCCGCATCTCCTCGTAGGTCCGGTTCTGGACTTTGGCCATCGCCATCGTATTGGACTTATGGCGTTCGGTGTCGAAATCACCGGGCAGCAGATTGTTGATGGTGACGTTGTGCTTGGCCACCTCGCGGGCAACACCGGCGACAAAGCCGGTCAGGCCGGAACGGGCGCCGTTCGAAAGCCCAAGAATGCCGATCGGGGCCTTCACCGCGCTCGATGTGATATTCACGATGCGGCCGAACTTGCGGGCGATCATGCCGTCCACCGTGTCCTTGATCATGAAGATGGCGCTGAGCATGTTGCCGTTGAGCGCCGCGATCCAGGCCGCCCGGTCCCAATCCCGGAAGTTTCCGGAGGGGGGGCCGCCCGAGTTGTTGACCACGATATCGGGTGCCGGACAGGCCTTGAGCACCTCGGCACGCCCCTCATCGGTGGTGATATCGACCGCCACGGGCGTCACCTTCGCACCCGTGGCGGCGCTGATTTCCTTCGCAGCGGCCTCGATGTTGGCGCGCGTGCGGGCAACGATGGTCACATCGACCCCCTCACGGGCCAACGACATCGCGCACGCCTTTCCCAGGCCGGCGCTCGCGCCCCCGACAATGGCCTTTTTCCCTGCAATCCCCAGATTCATCCTTCCTCCTCTGTTTCTTGAATTGAACCTCTGTTCATTCCTCCACATCATGCCTTAACCGGTTACCGGTTGCCGGCATAGTACTCCACCCGGCGCTCAAAGTAGGCGATCCCTTCGGACAGGACGAATGCAAAGGTAAAGACCACGATCACAAGGGACCAGAATTCCTCCATCAGAAAGTGCATCGAATAGAACTCGAACAACTCGCCAATTCCGATGATGGAAATCAGCAGCTGGCCGATCACCACCCCCTTGACACCGCGGATCACCCCCAGACGAATCCCGGCCAGGATCTCGGGCAGGGCGCTCAGGACAAGGATCTTGGTGAACATCTGGTATCTGGTCGCACCGAGGGATTTCCCCATCTCGACCAGTGACCGATCCGCCTTGCTGATCCCCACCTGGGTATCGAGGATGATGATGAAAACGGCAAAAAGAAACACCGTCGCCACAACCGTTGCCTCACCGATGCCGAGGATACCCATCAGAATGGGAACCAGGGCGGAGATGGGCGCGCTCACGAAGATATTGACCCACATGCCCAAAATTTCCTGGACAATCCTCACCCGGGCCATCAGCGTTCCCAGAGCGATGCCCACAATCAGCGCGAGCGACATCCCCAATGCGAAGGTGCGCAGCGATATCTCCATCGCCTTGATAAATTTCTCTGTGGTGAACACCGTGGTTGCAGCCAAAAGGATCTTGGAGATCGGAGGAAAGATGCTGGACCACCCCATCCATCCCACCAGCTCCCAAAGAACACACCAGAAAAGCAGCGAAACGCTAAAAGGAATTTTCTTGCCGAATAGTTGCATCTCAAGCTCCGGTCAACATAAGTAAACTTTCAGTTCACGCCAGATAGTGTCCACAACATCAAGGTACTTCTTGTCCCGGCGGATGTCGTCGGCACATTTTCCACTGCGATCAATCCCGGGTTTGATCACCTGGGATACCTTTCCCGGCCGTGCGGAAAGCAGCACGATCAGGTCGGACATATACGCGGCCTCCTCGATGCTGTGGGTCACAAAGATGACGGTTTTATGCCGGTTCTGGAGCAGATCGAGCATGTCTTCCTGAAACTTCCTTCTCGTCTGTTCGTCCACCGAGGAGAATGGTTCGTCCATCAGGATGATGTCGGTGTCCACAGTCAAGGCGCGGGCCAGCCCGACGCGCTGCCGCATCCCCCCGGAGAGCTGATGGGGATAGTTGGATTCAAAGCCTTCCAGGCCGACTTCCTTAATGTATTTTCTGGCGATATCGAACCGCTCTTCCTTTGGAACCCCGTGCAGTTCAAGGCCGAAGGCGACGTTTCTCAGGATCGTCGCCCACGGCATCAGCGCGAAATCCTGAAAGACGAATGCACGGTCGTCGCCGGGGCCGGTAATCGGTTTCCCCTTCACCAACACCTCACCGGAGGTCGCATCGATCAGGCCGCCGATGATCTTCAGCAGGGTTGTTTTGCCGCACCCGCTGGGCCCCAATAGCGTGCTGAGCTTCCCCACGGGGAACTCGAAATTGACGCCCTTGAGCGCCTCAACGCCCGTATCGTAAATCTTTCCAACATCCTTCAATGTAACAATCGAGTCCACAGACATAGTTTATTATCCTTGTAACTCCGGAGGAAACAGCTTCCGCTGAATCCTCTCCAGTGCATTGATCGTAACCGCGGCAAGAAAAATGATTGAAGAGACAGCCGCAAACATTTCCGGATAATCCGCCACCGAGGCGTGGTAGGTTATCAAATCGCCGATCCCCGTGGGTGTAATGAGCAGCTCGGCAATCACCACGCCGACGAACCCCATCGCCAGGCCCATCCTGAGTCCAGTAAACACCATTCCGGCCGCGTACGGCAAAATGATCTTCATAACCACCTGTGTCTTCGTCCCCTGAAGAGAACGGCACATCTGGATCAGGGAAGGATTGGTGTTGCGGATGCCCTTATATGAATTCATGACCACCAGCGGCGTGGCAAGGACCGCCACCGCCAGGACCTTCGAGGTCAGCCCGATACCATAGACATAGGTGATCAGCGGTATCACGGCGGCCATGGGCGCCGCCTGGAGGATCACAAAGACCGGCAGGCTGCACCACTCCATGGCGCGGGAAAGCCCCATCCAGATCCCGAAGCCGACGCCGATGATTCCGCAGATCGCAAACCCGATCAGCAGCGGCTGCAAGGTGGAGAGGTACGCGTTCAGTAAACTGCCGTCCCAGAGCATTCGGAAAAAGGCCAGAAAGGTCAGGCTGAACGGCGGAAACGCGGCACTGAGCGGCCAGCGGCCGACCAGTTCCCAGACACCGAAGAAAAAGGCGAAAGAGGCAAACAGCCGCAGAAGCCGGCGGCCTTTCCGCCGGCCGTAATGGTTTTGTACATCCATATTCAGGCACCCGCTTAAGTATTAGGAATACTTGCTATTTCTTGAATCCCATCTTGGAGTAGGCGGCCTTCAGCGGCCCCATATCCCAGAAATCCTCGATCTTCAGGTTGTCTCCCTTGAGCTGACCGGAGAGCGTGTAGAACTCAAGGTCGCTCTTTGCAGCCGCCTCGCCGCCGCCGTTTTCCGAGAAGATCCCGTTCTTGGCCGCATCCTCGAAATAGGGGGTGATCTCCCCTTCCAATTTCGCGGGAAGATCCTTCATGAGCCCAAGCTTCTTGCGTTCCGCCGCCACACTCTTGGGATTGGCATTGATCTCGCGGTTGACCCTGAGCAGTTCCTCAACGAAGATGTTCACCGCATCCCTGTTCTTGTCCAGGAATGCCTTCGTGGCAAAGATCGACTCGTCGCTGGCGCTCACAGAACCCATCGGCAGGACCATAAACTTGCCGGGGGCTTCCTTCTGGACGAAGTTCCAGTTGGTGCTGTCCAAAATCGAGGCCTTGATATTCCCGCGGAGCAGCCCTATGGCGCGCACCTGAGAACCGGGCACAAAACTGATGTTCTTGTACTTGATCCCGTGCTGTTTGGCCATCAGGTTCATGATCGCCTCGGTTCCCGATCCACGGGCGTGCACGGTGATCTCCTGGCCGTCCAGATCTTTCCATCCCTTGTAAAACTCCTTGTTCACGACCGGGAAAAACTGCAGCGCATAGAGCTGATAGATAAACCGGACGGGAACATTGACCTTCTGAATCGCCGCATAGGGCGTTCCCTGTCCCATATCGACCTGGCCGTTGATCACCGCCTGGGTCGCTAATTCTTCGCTCTTGAGCGGGATCACTTCCACATCCACGCCACGCGCCTTCGCCCTCTCCACTGCGATCAGGAGCTGCAGGTCATCCGTGGTGAGGACATCTCCCAGGCCATATTTTATTTTTGTTCTGGTCTGGGCGTCAACCACTGGAAGCCCGATGAACAGACTGACAAGAAGGGCAACCGCTACCACTACTCTTGCTTTGTTTCTCATTTTCTCCTCCTGTTTTTGATATGACATTCCGATTCTTCTCCGTGTACCCGCCATCTTTATAAGGCCGCCGGTATACAGCAAGGGCACCATGCCGATGTCCTAATATGCCGGCATAAAACGCAGTATCAAGGACCAGCCCCGGAACCAACAAAATGAGCGGTCAATAGCACTGCACCATATATTTCTGCAGCGCTTCCATTGTGCGCTCCTTCTGCTCTTTGATCAGGCGATCGGCCTGATCCGTATCCCCTTCCTTGAGCGCCCGAATGATCCGCTTATGCTCCTCCACGGACGCGGCGGCCCGCTCCGGCACATACGAAAAAACGCTCGGCCAGCGTTCGAACGTGTCCCAAAGATCGCAGATCATCTTGTAAAGCCTGGGAAACGGCGCCGCTTTGTAAATTCTCAAATGAAAGGCCTTGTTCATCGCCGCGAGATTTTCGTATCGGCCCTGCTGGATCGCCGCCTCCATTTCGTCGTTCTTCCGGTTCAGAAAATCGATATCCTTATCCACGATATGCGGGCCGGCAAGCTTTGTCGCCAGTTCCTCCAGCGCAATCCGGATCAGGTAGATTTCGACCAGTTCCCTTTCGTCGATTTTGGTAACAATGGCGCCCATATGGGGTGTAAAATCGATATACCCTTCGCTCTCCAGTCTTCGGATCGCTTCCCGGACCGGGGTCTCGCTCATCCCGAACGCCTTCGCAAGCTCGCCCATAACCACTTTCTGTCCGGGCTTCAATTTCCCCTTGATGATGCCCTGGCGCAGTTTGTCATAGACGGCCACATTTTTGGTTTTAGAGGCGATTGTCATCATTTTTTGCGCCATGATTGTTGCAAGAATCCATCGTTGGGGATGCTATATCCTATAGGATATTTGCAGTCAAGATATTTATTGATCCATGTTCGGAGGTAAGAGAGATCAATTTGTTATCATTAACATATTATGCAAATATCCACGTGTTAATCTCCACGGCACCATCGATAAAATCCACAGAAATAATTTTATTGACAACCCCAAATTCAGCTGCTAAGCCTTATCTCATAGTTCAAGTTCACATCATAAAATCGGCTACCGGCAACAACACCTGCGGGAGCCAAGAGGGTTGGCCACATAGACCGCATCATAACACTCTTTTTCTGTAGGCGCGGGTTCTGACTCTGCCCGCAAAGGGCCGCCTCCCGGCCGGCGATTCAGTGACGGATCCGGACAGGGGCAGCGAACAGGAGGGAAAAATGCAGCAACGCAAACTCGGGGCAAACGGACCGCTGGTCTCGGCGCAAGGTCTGGGTTGCATGGGCATGTCGATCAGCTACGGCGAGCCCGATGACGCAGAATCGATCGCGACCATCCATCGGGCGTTGGACCTCGGCGTCAATCTCATAGTCACATCCGACGCTTACGGAGCCGGTGTGAATGAGGAACTGGTGGGTCGTGCCTTGAAAGGCAAGCGGAGCAGCGCGTTGATCGCGACCAAATTCGGCAATCTCCGACTGGCCGGCGTCAACGCACCCGGTTTGACAGGCGGCCATCCCGACTATGTGCCCCAGGCCTGCAACGCCTCACTCAGACGCCTCGGAGTCGACGTGATCGACATCTATGGTCTGCATCGCATCGATCCAACGGTCCCGATCGAGGATACCGTCGGAGCGATGAAGCGTCTCGTCGAGCAGGGGAAGGTGCGCTATCTCGCCCTGTCGGAGGCGGGACCACAGACGATACGTCGGGCACATCAGGTGCATCCGATCGTTGCCCTCGAAACAGAATATTCGCTCTGGAGCCGGGATGCGGAGAAGAGTGTGCTGCCGGCGTGCCGGGAGCTCGGGATCGGTTACATGGCATACGCGCCGCTCGGCCGGGGGTTCCTGACCGCCACCATCAAAAGCCTCGACACACTGTTGCCGAAAGACCGGCGGCATGACCACCCGCGTTTCGCCGAGGAAAACTTCAGGCGCAACATCGAGCTGTTGGCTCCGATCGAGAATATTGCCGCTGCCAGGAATTGCACCCCGGCACAGGTCGCACTGGCGTGGCTGCAAGCGCAGGGAAGCGATATCGTGCCGATCCCCGGCACCAAGCATCGCGGCTATCTGGAGCAGAACATCGGGGCGCTGGAGGTCACCCTATCCGGCGAGGAGATCGAGGCGCTCGGAAAGGCGTTCCCCTTGGGCGCGGCTGCGGGAACCCGCTATCCCGAGCAGCAGATGAAAGCGGTCGGCATATAGCCCCGTCTCAATAACGGGGAGCGCAGCGAGAAAATAGGAGGCAAAAGATTTTTTGCCGTGCATACGGTATCATGGAGGTAATGTTATGAAGGACCCGATCAAAGGATTGACTAGAAGACAATTCATCAAAATAACCGCTGCCACGGTAGGTGCCGGGGCACTCTGGGGAGTTTCCCCCCACGCCTTCGCCGCTTTTCCGGACCAGACGATCAAGGTCGTGATCCCCACCGAACAGGGGGGAAGCGCCGGCCGCCTGGCCCGCACGTTCTGCGACATCTGGAAGAAATCCCTGGGCGTCAATTTTGAGTATGACTTCTTCCCCGGTGCGGCGGGCCAAGTCGGCTATGAGACCTACATCGGTCGAAAGGAGAAAAACGGCTACAACCTCCTGTTCGGAAACATGGGTGCGGAGATGATCATGTACACCCTGCGGAATCCGAAATACCGGTTCCCCGAAGACTTCTTCTACTTCTGCCGGGTGGACGTGGACGACAGCTGCCTGTTCGTCCGCAAGGACAGTCCTTTCAAGAGGATCGAGGACGTGGTGGCGGAGGGAAAGAAAAGGGCGATCACCACGGCCACCAGCCGCATCCCCCACCCCGCCTCCATCGGCGCCCTGGCGCTCGGAGAGGCGACAAAGGCCAAGTTCAACCTCGTCCCCTATGCCGGGGGGAATGCCACCATCGTGGCCGTGCTCAACGGCGAGGCGGACTGCGGAGTCCTGCCGATGGCCAATCCGGTCAGCATGCAGGACCGGATCCGTATCCTCACCGTATTCGCCGATGAGAACAGCCTCGCCAAGCTTTCGGGCAACGCACCGGTCGTGAACAAGGTGTTCGGCACCAAGATCCCTGAGCTCTATTCTGCGCGGGCCTGGGCCATCCATACGGAGGCGGCGCAAAAGTATCCCGACCGCTTCGACAAACTCAACAAGACCGCCAAGCAGGTCTTCAATGATCCCGCCTATCGGGACTGGTACGTCAAGACCGGCGCCCCGTTTGAAACGATCCAGTACGGGGACCGGGCGGTCTGCACGAAATATGTCCAGGAGATCGTCGAGATCACCAAAAAGTACAAGGCGATCCTGGGGGCCGCCAAATAGAACGGTTTTTCAAAGGAAGATATGATGACTGCAGATTCGGACAAAGAAAAGGCAAAGCACCAGTCGATCGGCGCCGACCTGGTGATACCGGCGATGGCCGTCGCGTTCACCTTTTATTACTTCGGCACCATCTGGGACCTGGGGTGGGAGGCCAAATCGAACGGCCTGGCCATCGGAGTGACCCTGCTTTTGCTCATCGGGATCTTCCTCATAAGGACGGTCCTGCAGCTGAAGCGGGGAGAAGCGACCCTCTCCCTGGAAAAACTCATAAAACCTCGGGAATCCCAGGGCAGGAGGCTGGGCCTGATCATGGCCATCATCGGCTTCATCGCGGTCCTGCCGTGGCTGGGCCTCACGCTCGCCATCTTCTGCTTCATGTGCGCGACCATGCTCGTCCTGGGCGTCCGGAAACCGATCGCCCTTCTGGCGACGGCCTTATGCGTCGCGGCAGGGGCATACCTAGGATTCATCGCCATCCTCAACACCCGCTTTCCGCATGGGCCGGTCGAGAATCTCCTGGCGCGGATCTTCGGATAAGGAGGCGTGAACATGGGCTGGGATTTCAATCTTCTGTATAACCTCATCAGTACGGCCTTCGGGTGGTGGTATATCATCATTCCGGCCGTGATCCTCGGCACCCTCGTCGGGGCGGTCCCCGGATTCAACGCGGCCAACACGCTGATCCTGCTTCTGCCTCTCACGCTTTCCATGAAGATCGAACTGGCCATGGTCTTCATGGCCTCGCTCTATTGCGCCACGCAGCTCGGCGGAGGGATCCCCGCCATCCTCGTCAACATCCCCGGAACGGGCGGAGCCGCCGCCACAACCCTCGACGGCTACATGATGGCCAAAAACGGCAAGGCCCAGCAGGCGCTGGTCTGCTGCTTTGCCTCGTCGGTCCTCGGCGGGCTCATCACCTCGATCGTGGTGGTCCTGGCCATGCCCTACCTGGTCCAGATGAGCTTTTACATCCGCAGCGTCGAGATGGTAGTCGTGATGCTCTTCGGCCTGACGCTCATCGCCGTCATCGCCGCCCAGGATATGCTCAAGGGGCTCATCGCCGGCTTCTTCGGCCTGCTCATCGGGGCGATCGGCGCGGACCAGATCTACTCCACGCCCAGGGCGACCTTCGGGTTCCTCGAACTGTACGAAGGCGTGCCCCTGGTCCCGGCGCTCATCGGCCTTTTCGCCATCTCCGAGGCCCTGGCGATGATCGACAAGCCGACGATCCTGACGGAAGAGGGAAAGGCCAGGGCCGTCACGGTCCGCTGGGCCGACACCATCGAAGGCCTGGTCATCTCCGCGCGTCACTGGTGGCTGATCACCTGGACCGCTTTTGTCGGCCTCATCATCGGCATCATCCCCGGGGCCGGGGCAAGCATCGCGGCCTTTGTCGCCTATCAGCAGACCCGGACCTTCTCCAAGCACCCCGAACTGTTTGGAACCGGGATCCCGGAAGGGGTCCTCGCACCCGAGTCGTCGAACAACGGGGTCACCTCGGGAAGCTTGGTCCCGCTCATGGCGATCGGCGTGCCGGGCGGGAGCACGGCGGCGGTGATGATGGTCGTCCTGCAGTACCAGGGGATCGTCCTGGGACCGCGGCTCTTCATCCAGAACCCCGAGCTTGCCTACGGCGTCTTCATCTCCATGGTTGTGGCCTACATTTTCATGATCCCCACGATCCTGCCGCTGGCCCGCTATCTCTCCCGGGTCACGCTGATCCCGACCCAGTACCTGGCCCCCCTGATCATCGGCTTCACCACCGTCGGATCGTTCGCGCCCCGCGAATACATCTTCGACATGGGGCTCGCCCTGGTGTTCGGCATCATCGGCTACATCGCCCGCAGGACAGGCTATCATGTGACGGCCATCCTCATCGGGATCATCCTCGGCCCGATCTTCGAGCGCTACCTGATGCGAGCCCTGCGGATCTCCCAGGGGGACATCTCGGTGCTCTTCTCCTCCACCATCGGCAATGTCCTGTGGGTGCTGCTGGTCCTGTCACTCCTGCTGCCTTATCTGAGGCAGCGCCGGATGCGGAAGACCACTGCAGGATAGTTCTATTTCGGAAAGGCATGATCCATGGATAAAATCAAGGTAAAAACCCCCCTCGTCGAGCTCGACGGGGATGAAATGGCCCGGGTGATGTGGGGCTGGATCAGGGAGGAGCTGATTCTGCCTTACCTGGACATTGATCTGGTCTACTTCGACTACCACCTCCTCAACCGGGACCGGACCGAGAACCGGGTCGTCCTGGACGCGGTCGAGGCGATCAAGAAATACCGCGTCGGCGCCAAATGCGCCGCCATCAACCCGGATCAGGCGCGGGTGAAGGAATACGGCCTCAAGAAGGCCTGGAAATCGCCCAACAGCGGGACCCGCAATCTCATCGGCGGGACGCTTTTCCGCCAGCCCATTGTGATGAGGAACATCCCCCGCCTGGTCCCGGGCTGGACAGAGCCGATCGTCGTGGCCCGCCACGGCTTCGGCGACCTCTTCGGGGGCGCCGACTTCGACCTGCCGCCGGGAGGCAGCAAGGTCCTGCTGCGGCAGATCCCTCACGACGGCGGCAAGCCCGTGGAGATTGAGGTCTGCGACATCGCCGGCACCGGTGCGGCCCTGGGCATCTTCAACACGGAGGAGTCGGTCCGGGGATTCGCCCTTTCCTGCATGAATTTCGGTCTGCAGCGGGGATACCCTGTTTACCTGGGGACCAAAAACACGGAACTGGAGCACTATGACGGCCTGTTCAAGAACACCTTTCAGGACGTCTACGACACCCAGTTCCGGCAGAAATTCGAGGCGAGGGGAATCCATTACGAACACCGGATGGTGGACGAGCTGGCCGCCTTTGCGATCAAGTCCTCGGGCGGTTTTGTCTGGGCGTGCAAGAACTACGACGGAGACATCCTGTCGGATGTCGTGGCCGCCGGCTTCGGGTCGCTGGGGCTCATGGCGTCGATGCTCCTGACCCCGGACGGAAAGACGGTCCTCACCGAGGCGGCGCACGGGACCGTGACCCGCCACTTCCGCGAACACCAGGCAGGCCGGGAGACCTCGACCAATCCCATCGCCTCGATCTTCGCCTGGTCGCGGGCCGTGTATTACCGGGGGCTGTTCGACGCTGCGCCCGAGGTCCAGGGATTCGCCACCGCCCTCGAGCAGGCCTGCACCGACACGGTCGAGGCGGGTCACATGACAAGGGACCTGGCGGTCCTGATCAGCAGCGGCTCCTGGCTGACGACCCGGCAGTTCCTGGCAAAGATCAGAGAAGCCCTGGAAAAGAAGCTATCCGCAAGAGGATGAGGACAGCCCCTGACAGCCCTTGTGGATTGGCGCCAAATCGGATATACATCCCGAACCCTGTCGGTTGAAAGGGCATCGGCCGGTCCTGTTCGGGTATTGACGCACAGAACCGCCGCATCAGTAAAAACAAACGTATCGAGGAGAGCCATGGCAAAGATCAAAGTCAGAAATCCCATCGCGGAGATGGACGGGGATGAGATGACCCGGATCATCTGGGCCAGGATCAAAGAGAAGCTGATTCATCCGTATCTCGACGTCGAGCTGAAGTACTATGACCTCAGCATCCAGAAGCGGGATGCGACCAGGGATCAGATCACGATCGACGCGGCCAACGCCACCAGAAAATACGGCGTGGGCGTGAAGTGCGCGACGATCACCCACGACGAGACGCGCGTGAAAGAATTCGGCTCGCCCGAGATGCTGCGCAGCCCGAACGGGACGATCCGCAACATCCTGGACGGCACGATCTTCCGCGAGCCCATCGTCTGCAGGAACGTTCCGCGTCTGGTCTCCCACTGGGACAAACCGATCGTCGTGGCCCGCCATGCCTTCGGCGACCAGTACCGGGCCAGCGAGTTCCTCTTTCCCGGCAAGGGGACGGTGAAGCTGACCTTTGTCCCGGAAGGAGGGGGACCGACGATCGAAAAGGAGGTCTTCAAGGCGACCGGCTCGGGCCCGGTGATGGCGATGTACAACACAGACGAGTCGATCCGGGGCTTTGCCCGCGCCTGTTTCGCCTATGCCCTCTCCCGCAACTACCCGGTCTACCTCTCGACCAAGAACACGATCCTCAAGGTGTACGACGGCAGGTTCAAGAGCCTGTTCCAGGAGATCTTCGACGCTGAATTCGCGGACAAGTTCAAGGCGGCGGGCCTTACCTACGAACACCGCCTGATCGACGACATGATCGCCTCCAATCTCAAGTGGAGCGGCGGCTACCTCTGGGCCTGCAAGAACTACGACGGGGACAACCAGTCCGATGCCGTGGCCCAGGGCTACGGCTCGCTGGGGCTGATGACCTCGGTCCTGATGAGCCCGGACGGCAAGGCCTTCGAGGCCGAGGCCGCCCACGGCACGGTGACCCGCCACTACCGCGCCTACCAGGCGGGGCAGGAGACCTCGACCAATCCCATCGCCTCGATCTTCGCCTGGACAAGGGGCCTCAAGCGGCGGGGCGAGCTGGACGGCACCCCCGAGGTCGTCAAGTTCACCGAGACCCTGGAGCGGGTCTGCATCGAGTCGGTCGAGGCCGGCCACATGACCAAGGACCTGGCCCTCATCGTCGGCAAAGGCCAGAAATGGGAAACCACCGACCAGTTCTTCGACACGCTCGCCGGCGAACTCAAACGCCGCATGGGGTAAGCCTCCCATCACAAGACGACCGCAAAACGAAGAAGCCCGGGATGTTCATACATCCCGGGCTTCTTCATTCCTATCCGTCGCCGGTGGATTGCCGCTCACCCTAGCATGCACTTATACTCATGATATTTCAGATCTGAGCTTTTTCTCAAAGAAACCAACCGAGAAGAAAATGTTTTCCCTAAGCACTTTTTGCCTAAAGCTTGAAGAACAGAAACAACCCAATAGGGAGGCACACCCTTTATCCGGGGAAATTCGACTATCCGGTAAATCCCGGATCTTTCACCGACCGTATCTTCTCATGACGGCGGCGCAGGGGATGATGAGCAGATAAATCGCCATCGACCAGGAGGGGCTGATAAAGGAGACGAGAAACCCCAGCAGGGAGACTCCCGGTGTGACTAAGGACCGAGACATCACCCGTGCGGCGTCGCGACTGCTTATCGCAACGGAGGTGATCTCCGGGTTGCGGATCAGGTACCGCCAGTGGATGAGGAAGAGCAGGCCGAGGCCGAACATGTTGAAATGAAAAAGGGCGACAGCGGCCTGCACACCGGAATAATCCCCGCTCACATTCGTCGTAAACGGCATCAGGACCACGCACGCCAGGATAAGCAGCGTGATCCTCATGACGCCGGAGTCGACCGTGCGGATATAATGAAAGTGCTGGTTGTGCGTGCGCCAGAACGAGGCGAGAACGAAGAACGCCACCAGAAACGAAATAAACTCGGATTGCATTCCCGCCAAGGTGGCGGCAAGCTGCGCCGCCGCCTCTGTTTTTGAAAGGCGGGGGACGACCAGGCCCGTGACAAGCAGGGTCATGGCAAACGCGAAGATCCCGTCCACAAGGGCTTCGAGCCTGCTCTTGGAGATCCTTGCCTCCTTTTCTTCGTCGATCATGGCAGCTCCATATCATGTTTTCTCTGGCATCGGCAAGCCACTTTAGTGTATGGAGCACATGGCCGCCACCAGGGGCGGCCCGCCTCCGGCAGGCGGCGGAAGATCCGCGGTCATCCGGCCGTGCGACAAAACGGGGAAGAGATGAAACCGGCATTCACGCAAACACCATCCCGGGTAAAACTCCTGTGGATCCTCATCACCGGCCTCATCGCGGTGCCCGGCGGGCTCCTGTTTCATTTTCTGAGCCTCCCTCTGCCGTGGATGCTGGGTCCGCTGGCGGCGACCCTCATATACAACGCATGCAGCGGCAACCGCGCCTCCTGGTCGGTCTACTTCCGCAATGCGGGACTGATCGTCATCGGCTATTCCATGGGGAGGTCCGTGGTCGCGGAAACCACCGCGCAGATGATCGCCAACCTCCCTGTGATGGCGGCCGTCACCTGCCTGACCGTCCTTTTCTGCGCCGGAGTGGGGTACATCACCCATCTGCGGACGGACATCAGCTTGGCGAGCGGCATCCTGGGCAGCATCCCCGGCGGCCTGGCCCAGATGGTCCTCATGGGTGAGGAGATCGAAGAGGCGGATGTGACCGTCGTCACCTTCATGCAGATCATCCGGGTCCTCACGGTGGTGTTCATCGTGCCGTTCATCGCCACCTACGGGATTGCCCATCTGTCCGGGATGCCGGTCGTGAAGCCCGCAGAGGCCGTCCGTTACAGCCTCGCCGCCCTGCCGGCGCTCTTCATGGCCCCTGCCGGCGCATGGCTCGCCTCCCGTCTGAGAATCCCCATCCCCTATCTGCTGGGACCGATCTTCACCGCGGCGGCCGTTTCCCTGCTCGGACTTCCGGTTCCGCCGATCCCCGCCCTCCCGATGGGCGCTGCCCAGCTCCTGTTCGGAACCTACATGGGGACCATCATTTCCTTGGAGAAGCTGCGGCGCTTCGGCAAGGTGCTCCCCTATACCCTTGCCGGCTCGGTCGCGCTGGTCGCCTTCACGTATCTGATCGGGATCGGCCTCACCCTGGTCACACCTGCGGATCTGCTCACCGCCTTTTTGAGCGCCTCGCCCGGAGGCGTCACGGAGATGGGGATCGTGGCCCTGGCGCTCGGCGCCGATGTCGCGTTTGTCCTGGCCTATCACCTGTTTCGGGTGTTTGCCATTCTACTCATCGTCCCCCCGCTTCTCAGGCGGCGGTTCAAGCGCTGACGGAGAAGGAACGGCAGCGCGGCAGCGACGGGCCAGGGCATGGAGCTGGAGGAGGATTCCCGTCCGGCCGGTGACCTCGATCAAAAGATCGAGACCGTTGGGGATATGGGCGAGGAAATGGGCCTTCCCCTGTTCGCGGCCCAGATAGCCATACGCCCCCAAGGCCTGCATCAGACGCTGGGCGGAGGCCAGATAAAAAAGGGATTCGAATTCGTTCCACTCCTGCAGCGGACGGGAAAGGTTGTAGTAGGTCCTCAGCAGGGCGGTGCGATCCGCCTCCTGAATCTCCACGTAGGGATCATAGAGGAGGGACCCGAGATCGTAGAAGGGATTCCCGAAGCGCATGCCCTGAAAATCGATGAGGACCGGATCCCCTTTCCGGATCATCACGTTCTGGGACTGGAGATCGCGGTGAACAAGGACCGCCGGTGTCTTCATGAGGCGCCGGGCAAGGATCCCCAGCTCCGTCTCCAGCGCCTCATCCTCCACCCCACCCAGATCGATGCCGCAGATCTTCCGGACGCACTGCTGTCGGAAGTAATCCCGCTCCCAGCGGTAGAGCTCGGTTCCGAAACCCGGCATGAGGCGGATGTCCCCGGTGGGGAAACACCCCAGCGGATAGGCGTGAAGCCTGGAAACAACGGACAGGGTCTTCTCATAGAGCCTGCGGCGGAGGTCCCAGGAGGCATTGCGCCAGGTAAAGAGGTCCTCGTCCCCGAGGTCTTCCATCAGCAGGAGCCCCCGCTTCGGATCGTGACTGATGAGGTCGGGGACCGCCACGCCGATCCTCCGGAGAAAGCCCGCGATCCCGGCGTAATGGTTGTTCTCCTCGCGCGAGTGGCCGTAACGCATCAGGATGAAGGAGGGGCGGCCGGAGATGGTCACACGGTAGTAGTCGCGGTCCGATCCGCCCCGCCCGACAGGGGCGAGGTGTATATGGATCCCTTCGGCCAGGTCGAGTCTCGAGCGGATGAACGCCTTATGCTCGGCAGCTTCTCCGCTCTCTTCCGTCTCTTCTGAGGCAAATACCTCCTCTTGCGCCGAAAAATCCTCCTTGGCGGCAAGGGCAGGGGTCGCCTCCCGAATGCAGACCCGGTCCGACGTCCGCCCGCCCGGGAAGGACCCTTCTAAGGGCTCCTCATCTTTGTGCCCCTCAGGCTCATCGCTTTGTCTGGATATGCCCCCTGCGGAGCTGACCCGCTCATAGGTCTCAGGATCGCCTATGTCCTGCCAGTCCCCTTCGTCGATCACGACACCGCCGACCGATCCTGGGCTCTGGCGGATCATCTCCACAAGGACCGGAACGAGCGACTCGACCTTGCCGGGCGCAAGGCGCCTGAGAAAGCTTCTTTGCACCGCGTAGATCCCCGCAAACAGGCAGAGCCGTGCGCCGGGATTCCCCAGCAGGCCCCGCAGATCACAGATCGCGCCTTCCGCATCCAGGGCCACGTTCTTCAGCGGACCTTCACTCCTCAAGACAAGGGTGATCTCCTTTCCCCCTGCCTTATGGGCGTCCAGGAGCCGCCCCAGGGGAAGATCGGAGAGGATATCGCCGTTGTAAACCAGGAGGGCTCCGTCCCCTTCAAGGAGGCCCTCGATGTTCTTCAGTCCCCCGGCCGTGTCCAGGAGGACCGGTTCGTGGTTGAAGAGGATCGGTCTGTCCTGCCATTGTCTTTCCGGAAAGGCCTTGTCATAGGCTGAAGGGCAGTGGTGGGTGTTGACGATGAACCGCTCGATCCCGGCGGTGATGCAGTGGTCCATGACATAGGTGATCAGAGGGCGGCCGCCGACAAGCAGAAGCGGCTTGGGGCACTCCTCGGTCAAGGGGCGAAGACGCGTCCCCAGACCCGCTCCCAGGATAAACGCCGTCCGGATGGTAAAGTCTTCCTCCCACAGGGTATGGCTTTCCGTCACCGTAGAACTCCGTTTCTTGTTTCGTCCCCTCTCCTTATCCGCGGGGCGGGATGTGGGGATGCTCTCCCGACCGGAGTATTCATCTATTTATTTTCTTTCCCGAACCCGGGTTCTATTTTTATCATCCCCGTCACGATAAAGCCAGGGATCGTGGAGAGCAGGATCCAGAGGAAGAAATAGGAATATCCCATCTGTTCCTGGATCCAGCCGCTTACCATGGCCGGGATCATCATCCCGAGGGCCATGATCCCGGTCGCGATCGCGTAATGGACAGTCTTGTACTCCCCCTCGGAAACCATGATCATCACCAGGGAATAGGCCGTGAAACCAAAGCCGTAGCCGAACTGCTCCGTCGCCACGGCGAGGTTGATCAGGAGCAGGCTCTCCGGCAGCGCCTGGGAGAGCCAGATGAAAATCGCATCCGGAAGGTGCATCGCAAAGACCATGATCCAGAGCCAGGATTTGAGACCGTTGCGGGAGATGAGCCAGCCGCCCAGAAGGCCTCCCAGCATCAGCGCGACCGCACCGACCGTCCCATAGACGATCCCCACCTCCGCGGTACTGAGGCCGAGCCCTCCTTCGCTCCGCGGATCGAGAAGGAAGGGGGCGACCATCTTGACGAGCTGCGCCTCGGCGAAGCGGTACAGGAGGAAGAAGGCGAGGACCGCGAGGATGTCCTTCCTCTGAAAAAAGGAAACAAAGCCCCGCAGAAACGCCTCGGAGCCGCTCCTGTTCAGGTCGCGCGAGACGGGCCGGTCCGTGACGGGACAGGGAAGGATGAAAAGGTGGTAGATGCACAGGGCCAGCATGATCGCGGCCAGCAGATAAAAGGTCAGCGACCAGGCGCCGGCGATGGTGAATCCTTGCCCTTCGAGGTTTCCGGCCAGAACGACGAGGATCCCCTTGGCGGCGATCATCGCGATCCGGTAGAAGATCGTCCGTACCCCGATGAAGGCCGCCTGCTGGTACTGCTTGAGTCCGAGCATGTAAAATCCGTCGGCGGCGATGTCATGGGTCGCCGAGCTGAACGCCATGATCCAGAAAAAGGCAAGGGTGTAGCGGACGAATCCGGCCGCGGGAATCGTGAGGGCCACGCAGGCGAAGGAGGCGCCGAGCACAAGCTGCATAGCGACGATCCAGAACCGTTTCGTCCTGAACATATCGACAAAAGGGCTCCAGAGGGGCTTGATCACCCAGGGAAGATAGAGCCAGCTCGTATAGAAGGCGATGTCCGTATTGGAGACGCCGAGCCTTTTATAGAGGATCACCGAGACCGTCATGGCCATGACATAAGGGATCCCTTCGGCCAGGTAGAGGGTCGGGACCCAGGCCCAGGGATTCCGGGTTGTCCGTTTTTCATAGTCCATGGGCGCTCCTTTCAATACCGCTTCACCAGCGCGGCCCCGCTGAAGTAATGCCGGAGGATCTCCTCGGCGCTGTACCCTTTTTCGGCCATCACCGCGGCCCCGATCTGGCAAAGCCCGACCCCGTGCCCCCAGCCCGCCCCCCGCAGGGTGAACCGGGTCGGCACCCCGGAAGGATCCCGCATCGCGGAGACGATGAAGGCGCTGCTGTACAGGTGGGTCGGCGAGAGCCAGCGGCGGATCTCCAGCTCCTTGCCGACGGCCACCGTGGCCTTGGATCCCTCGATCCTCAACAGGCGGATCCGTCCGGAAGGTCCCCGCTCCAAAGGGGTGAGACTGCGCAGGATGCCGAAGTCGATCCCTGATTTCTCCTTCAGAAGCGTCTCCAGCTCCTCCCTTTGGTAGCTGACCTGCCAGCGGAAAAAATCCGCGGTTTCCCGGTCTGTTTGGGGAAGGATGCGCCGGAGCAGGCCCTGATCCTGGGTACGGCAAAAGACATCCGGGCAGGAAAGGATCCACTGCTCCGCGTCTTTTTCCGTCTTGGCGGGGGCGTACGGCCGCGGAGAGTCGGAAACGTGGGAGAGATACGGAACGGTCGCATCCTCCCAGCAGGTGGCGAAATCCTCGGTCAGCCCCCCGCATGCCTTGTGATAGCGGGCGTCGCAGATCCGCCCCTCGTGGATCAAAAAGACGCCCCGCGTCTCCCGGACCGCCTCCGCGGCCCTGCCGGCCGCCCGGCCGGAGATCCCCTGATAGCGCTGGCAGTGGTCGTCGGCGCAGACGTCGAACAGGGCGTGGTCCTCGCGATCGTACCAGCGGACGATCTCCCCTTCCCTTAGGACCGGAGGGTCCCGTCTGTTTTCCTTCTCCGATCTGCCGCGGCCGAGCATCGCGACGAGCCAGCTCCGGGAGGCGATCGCATGGGCCTTCAAAAAGGCGAACGGGGCCTCACCGCTCATCTCGGACGAGACGACGCTCATGAGGTATTCCTCCACAGGGATCTCGTTGACCGCGACAAGGGTCCCTTTCCCGGAAGGCAGGAACGTGAGGCCCCCGGAAAAAGTCTGCTCCTCCTGCCGCTCCCAGTGGAACCGGACGCCGATTGTCACCCCATGAAGGGTGAACGTCCCCTTCCCTTCGGCATGCAGGCGGATCTCCTTCATCCTGAGGACCTCCCTGCCAAAGGAATCATAAAAGCCGACCGCGTCTTCCTGCGGCCGGGCAATGAATTCCCCTGTCAGTGAAGACCCGCCGGTACGGTAGGCGCCGTTCAGGCGCCCCCGGATCTCCGGATAGCCGTCACAGATCCCCACTTTGATCCTGGGTTCATCCATCGGTATATGCCCCCTGTTTGCCCGTTGCCTCTTTGCGTCCTTTATTTTTCAAAATGGTGGTAATCCTTCATGTGCGTGAAACCGCCTCCCCACCGCCACCCCCGCTCGCGGAACGCGCACACCACGGGATGCGCATCCGTGAAGGTCCCGGGTGTTCCGGGGAGGTAGGCGGCCCCTGTCGGGGCGATCCGGCCGTCCGGGTAGATCGCCGGATTCTGCCGGGGATTGATGTCGACGGCCCGTCCCTTTGCATGGAGGGAAAGCCGATCCCTACCGTCAATCATGCGGTAGTTGAAGGCCGAGGTATTGTCAGCGGCCATGGATGCCTCATCGGACCATCCGTACCGGACAATAGGAACCGCCCGGGCGACTGGGAATCTCATGGCCTCGATCAGGGCGAAGATCTCCTTGAGATCCGTGGCCAGCTCCTGATGAATGACGAGCTGCCCCTCGTGCAGGCGGTCGTCGAATCCGTGATACCGGATCCGGATCAGGCAGAGGGCCCGCATGACTTCCTCAGGGGCCCCCGTCCCGGCAATCGCCCCGGGAAAATCCATCGAACTGTCCACAATCACGCCGACTTCCGCCGTCATTCCCTATTTCCGCCCCCTCCCGATCGTCGGCAGCGCCTCCGGATCGACCGTTTCCTTCTAGCGCGATTTGGGCGATTGATCAACCCGGAAAATAGATCCCATCGAGTCGCTCCGGGTCAAATACGGTTGGCTTTCGAACCCGCGCACTCTTGCTCACACGATCATCTGCGCATACTTCTACATTAAGAAAAATTTCCTTGACATACAAGGCCGCTGTCCCGCATACTCGGTTCACATAAAACAAGTCATTGTCCGTTTATCAGTAAAATTTAACACCTGCCGATAAGTAACGAACATATCGAGCCCAGCCAAAAAGAATAACATGGCGCGGGGGCAGGGCGGTGCCGTATTTCAGCGCAGCTCAAAATGGCGGGAGCCACAGAGAATAGCCGCAAACGTTAGATAAGAGCGAAAACATCCGTAACATCTCATCAAAGGAGGGGAACAATGTCTGTAACACACGGTTCACAATTCAAACGCGTAGTACACACCATCAGCGCAGGAGCGATGGGCCTCATGCTGTCCCTCTTCGCGCTGGCCATCATGGTCACAGCGGCCCACGCGCAGGGGTGGCCAAACAAGCCCATCAAGCTCATCGTGACTTTCGCCCCCGGAGGGGGTAGCGACGCCTTCGCAAGGCCTCTAATTACGAAGCTCTCTGCGCAGCTCGGGCAGCAGGTCGTGATCGACAACCGGGGTGGCGCAGGCGGGACGGTCGGGGCGGATGTGGCCGCCAAATCAGCTCCCGACGGCTACACGTTCATGGTGGGCACCGTCCATCATACCGTCGCGGTCAGCGTCTACAAGTCCCTTACCTACGACCTAGAGAAAGACCTGGTTCCGATCACCGGCCTTGCGTATGTTCCCGACGTGCTGCTTGTGAATAACAAGGTCCCTGCAAAAAATGTCAAAGAGCTCATCGCCTATGCAAAGAGCAATGCGGGCAAGCTCAATTACGGTTCTTCCGGTAAAGGCACCACGCGCCACCTGGCGGCGGAGATCTTCAATAACATGACGGGGATATCGCTCACGCATGTTCCCTACAAGGGATCCGGGCCCGCGTACACGGGGCTCCTCAGCGGTGAGATCCAGATGATCTTCGAAGGGCTGGGCGGGTCAGCCTCACACATCCGCTCAGGGAACGTCCGGGCTCTCGCCGTGACCTCGCCGAAACGCTCCCCTTCCTTCCCGGAGCTTCCGACGATGGCAGAAGCGGGCGTTCCCGGCTTCGAGTCGATGTCATGGTACGGCCTGTTTGCCCCGGCAGGAACTCCACCGGAAATCCTGCGCCGGATGCACACCGAAGTGAGCAAGGCACTCGCCACCGAGGAATTGAAGACGGTCTGGTTCAGGCAGGGAGCCGCGCCCGGCGGGGAACCCAGCGACCAGTTTGCCCGTTTCATCAAGGTCGAGATCGAAAAATGGGGCAAGGTCGCGCGACAAGCCCGGGTCATGATCGAGTGAATGTGAAGCTGCCAACTCCAATCAGTTGGCAGCTTACGCAGCATGCTCGTATCGGTGAGTAAATCAATACTATCTATTGAAAACACCCAGTGAACGTTTGCGGCAGTAAAGCGGGCCTGGCCCCTTCCGGTTGCGTTCGTCGGGCACTCTTTTGACGGATAAGGAAATCTGTGGCGGGGAATTTGTTCCTTTAGTAACGATCATGGATATTGACAATGGATTTAAGAACGTAGTGCATGACGCGTGAAAGGTGTGCCGTATGAAATGGCAGTTTTGTAGCAGCAAAGATTTCTGGGCTGGAATGATGTTCTTCGGAATTGGATCCGGTGCTATGTTCATTGCCCGGAATTACCCCCTCGGCACCGCCCTGAGCATGGGGCCGGGGTATTTTCCGGTTGTATTGAGCGGTACGCTCATCGCGTTCGGACTCTACATCATGATCAGGGGCCTTCGCAAGGATGAAAAGATCAAGGGAAATTGGTCGGTCCGGGCAATGATTGGACTTCCCTTTTCCACCGTTGTATTCGGTGTCTTGATGAATCTGGCGGGGTTTATACCGGCACTGGCAACCTTGATATTCATGTCAGCTGCGGCAGGAAGAGAGTTCAGATTGGTCGAGGTCTCGCTGCTTACTTTCCTGCTTACGCTGCTTTCAGTGACGGTCTTTATCTGGGGTCTTGGTCTACCTTACCCGCTGATCAAAGGATTTTGAGGAACCTCATCATGGAGTTATTCCAGAGTCTCTTCTTCGGCTTCAGCGTCGCGTTATCGGTGCAGAATCTCATCTATTGTTTTATCGGCGTGTTGTTGGGCACTCTGATTGGAGTCCTACCCGGTATCGGACCGATGGCGACAGTTGCGATGCTTCTGCCGCTTACCTTCAACATTCCGCCGGTTGCCGCATTGATCATGCTGGCTGGTATATACTACGGTGCGCAGTATGGCGGTTCGACAACTTCCATCCTGGTCAATCTCCCGGGCGAGACCGCGTCGGTGATCACCTGTATTGACGGCTACCAAATGGCCCGCCAGGGGCGTGCCGGTCCAGCACTCGCGATCGCAGCCATCGGTTCGTTCTTTGCCGGCACCATCTGTACGGTGATCATCGCGCTGTTCGGCCCGCCAATTGCCGCGATGGCGCTGAATTTTGCCTCACCGGAATATTTCTCGCTGATGACGATGGGCCTGCTTGTCGCAGCGGTACTCGCCCCGGGCGATATGGTTAAGTCGCTCGCGATGGTTGCCCTGGGCCTGCTGCTTGGTTGCGTAGGAACGGATATCGATTCCGGCTGGAGGCGTTTCAATTTCGGTATCAATGAATTGGCGGACGGTATCGGCTTCGTGGTTCTCGCCATCGGCGTTTTTGCACTGAGCGAAATTATGGCCAATCTAGGCAATCCTGAAGAGCGCACAATTTTCAACACCGGCGTGGGAAATATCTTCCCATCCAAGGAAGATATGAAGCTATCCACTGGCCCAATCATACGAGGAACGATTCTCGGGGCGTTCTTCGGTGTGCTCCCCGGTACCGGGCCCGCGATCGCTTCTTTCTCCTCGTACATGATCGAAAAGAAAATCGCCAAGGACCCATCGCGTTTCGGCAAAGGTGCCATCGAGGGGGTGGCGGGACCCGAAGCCGCTAACAACGCGGACGCCCAGTGCAAGTTCATCCCGATGCTCACTCTGGGGATACCGGCGAGCGGGACGATGGCGCTGATGTTGGGCGCGATGATTATGCACGGAATCACCCCCGGCCCCACGGTAATGGCCCAGAGACCCGACCTCTTCTGGGGGCTGATTGTCAGCATGTGGATCGGCAATGTGATGCTCGTTATCCTGAACCTGCCGCTGGTCGGCCTCTGGGTGAGCCTCCTCAAAGTGCCCTATCGCATGCTCTTCCCAAGCATCATGGCCTTCTCCTGCATCGGCATCTACAGCTTGAACAACAGTCCCTTCGAGCTCTACCTAACAGCGCTCTTCGGACTCAGCGGCTTTTTGTGGATAAAACTTGATTGCAGCCCGGTACCGCTGATGCTGGGATTCGTGCTGGGGCCGATGATGGAGGAAAACCTGCGACGGGCGATGCTGATCTCGCGAGGCGATCCTACGGTTTTCCTCACGCGGCCGATCAGCCTTGCGTTCGTGATCGCTACAGTCCTTGTCATCGTGGCAATATCAATGCCGGCCTTGAACAAACGGCGAGGGGTTATCACCGGTTGAGGCTTCGCCGTGACAACGGCGCCTGCGACATAGTGAAGACCTCCCCCAGGTCCTCCGCCAGCTCCTGGTGAACGACGAGCTGCCCCTCATGCGGATGATCGTTGAATCCGTGATGCCGGACCTGGATCAGGCAGAGGGTGGCGATGAACCCGTCCGGGGCCGCCGTCCCGGCGATGGAACCGGCAAAATTCATCGAACTGTCCACAATCACGCCGACTTCCGCCGTCATTCCCTATTTCCACCCCCTCCCGATCGCCGGCAGCGCCTCCGGATCGACCGCTCCCTTCCCGCGCGATTTGGGCGATTGATCAACCCGGAAATAGGGGTATCTCTCGCATAAGAGGTTTTCATCCTTGACTCTGCCGCTCCGTTTGTTTATGGTTTCCGCGATGTCTGTAAAGAAGTGCCCACTGGGTGCTGACTCCTTTCGATTCATACGACATATGGAAATCGCCATTCCGGTTAACAGAACATGACCTTTCATAGCGTGTATCCTGCATTTCAAGCCTTGGCGGCAGCCTTTCTGTTCGGAGCAAGCACTCCTATTTCCAAACGGCTACTCCCTGAGATCGCCCCGGTGGTGCTGGCCGGATTGCTATATCTTGGAAGCGGCATCGGGTTATGGCTCTTCAGGGGGATGAGAAAAGCGGCCGGCAGGTCCGTAGACGCCGAAGCGAAGCTCACACCTCCCGATATCCCATGGCTGGCAGCGGCAACGCTCGCAGGCGGCGTCGCGGCGCCTATCTTACTCATGTTCAGCCTGCAGTATACAGCGGCTGCCACCGCTTCGCTCCTCCTCAACTTTGAATGTGCGGCAACGACGGTGATTGCCGCAATCCTGTTCAGGGAGTCGATCAGCCGCCGCGCCGGAGCGGGTATCCTCTGCATCACATTCGCCGGCATTCTCCTGTCAACGGATTTCCAGGCCTCGTGGGGGCTCTCACTCGGCGCTCTGGGCGTCTTGCTGGCCTGCCTCTTCTGGGGGATGGACAACAACTTCACGCGGAACATATCCGCCAAAGATCCCCTTGCAATCGTCACCCTAAAGGGATTCGGCGCCGGCGTCGTCTCCCTGGCAGCGGGATTCCTCATCGGTAATCCCCTGCCCCGGCCCGAGATCATCCTTGGCGCCATGATAGTGGGATGTATGAGTTACGGCCTGAGCATCGTGCTGTTTATCTATGCAATGCGTGGTCTGGGTGCGGGACGGGCCAGCGCTCTGCTTGCTACCGCTCCGCTATCCGGCATCATCCTTTCCCTCATCCTGCTTCGGGAAACACCCGGCGGATTGTTCGCGGCGGCCTTGCCCGTCATGATCGTCGGAACGATCCTCCTCGTTACGGAGCAGCACGGGCACCGCCATCGGCATGAAGAAATCATCCATGAACATCGGCACACGCATGATGACGGTCATCATGACGGTCACCATAGACCCGGGGACGATACTTCCATCAAGCATACCCATCCCCATACCCACGAGTCGATCGACCACGCGCATCAGCATATGCCGGATATTCACCACAGGCATGGACATTCATTGAAAGAGGAGGCGTCATGAGGGGCTATGGAATCATCGTTATTCTTCTCGTCGGGCTGGGATTCTTCCTTGCCCCGCAGGCCCTGGCCGCCGGAGGCGACAACATCCTTTACGAAGGCGATTCCATCTATCACCACATCACCATCCGGCAGGACGGCAAGGAGCGGTGCATGATCTTCGGTCGCCGGCGCGACCTTCGCCAGACCTGCATCGATCTGGAGATGCCCGACGCCGCCATCTTTGAGTACTCCTCGATGATGTTCGCCGGTTTCCTCTTCCGGCCGGAGGCCAAGGCGGTCTGCCTGATCGGCCTCGGCGGGGGCTACATCCCCACGGTCTTCAGGATGCACCTGCCGCAGGTCCGGCTCCGGACGGTCGAGGTGGATCCCCATGTGGAAAAGCTGGCGCGGCAGTACTTCGGCTTCAGCGTCCCGGCCGGCCAGTCGCTGACCATCGACGACGGACGACAGTTCCTGAAAAAAAGCCAGGAGCGCTACGACCAGATCTGGCTCGACGCCTTCAATTCCGACTATATCCCGGCCCACATGACGACCAAGGAGTTTCTCAAACTGGTCCGATCGCGACTGAACGAAGGAGGGATCGTCGTCCAGAACCTCTTTTGCGACAGCAAGTTCTATGACGCTCAGATCGCGACCTTCCGGTCGGTCTTCGCCAAGGTCTTTGCCTTCGAGGGCCAGAGAAGCGGAAGCTGCGTCATCGTCGCCTCCGACCGCCCCGCCTCGGATCCCGCGGGGCTAAGGAAGCAGGCCGAAAGGATGGGGGGGTGGATCGGCCGGATCGACCTGTACGCAGAGGCGGCCAAATGCAAGGTCCCGTCAGCGGCCAGAAAGGCCCCGGTCCTGACGGATGACTACAACCCGGCGAACCTGCTCCTGATGGAAAAGAAATAGAAAAGGAGTTGATGGACATGCAGATCGTCTATTTTGTTTTCGTCCTGCTGCTGGTCTCGTTTGGGGCGGTGGTGATGAGCCTGGAGATCCTCTCCTCGAACCTGATGTCCCCCTATTTCGGTGGCTCCATCTACATCTGGGGAAGCATCATCAGCTCCTTCATGGTCCACTTCTCCCTGGGGTACGTGGCCGGCGGCTACCTCTCGCGGCGCTTCCCCAAGGTTTCGGTCCTGGCGGCCTTTCTCCTGGTCTGCTCCCTCTGGGTGCTGGCGATCCCCTTCCTCTATCAATCCGTCTGCGAATTCCTCTCGGAGAACATAGCGGACGTCCGCCTCGGATCGCTGGCGGCCATGAACGTGATCTTCCTCGTCCCCGTGTCGATCATGGCGATGGTCTCCCCTTACATCATCGGAATCAGCGCCGCCTGGCGGCGGACATCCGGGCTCACGGCCGGGATGGTCCTGTTCATCTCCACCGTCGGCTCCTTTGCCGGGACGAACATCACCGCCTTTTACCTGATCAGCCTCTTTCCCGTCTCCAGGATCATCATGGGGCTGGGGATGATCTGTCTTACCGTTTCCCTGATCGTCCTTCTGCTGCGGATCGACCGCTGGATCGGAATACCCGATGCGAACAGCCGCGGATAGACCCGACTACGGGGGGTAAGGGGTTGAGGGAGCACCCGAGGTCGGAACAGAAAGGATTTGAAAGATGAAAAAGATCGTGTTCGCCTTCCTCATGATCGCTCTGCTTTTCTCCGGGCAGGCCTTCTGCTGTACGGGCATATTTATCAATAGGGGCCAGCAAAAGCTCATCGGCCGCACCATGGACTGGCCCACAGGCGACGGTTATGTCTCCATCAACGAAAGGAGTCACCACAAGCGGGCCGATTCCCTTCAGGACAAATCCCCCCGTCTGGAATGGGTCGCAAAATACGGGAGCGTCACTTTCAACATGGAGGTAAAGCTGGGCTGGTTCGCGAACCTCCTTGCCCTGATGTCGGGCATCAAAACCGACCCCCCTTCTTGCGGACTCAACGAAAAGGGATTGTGGGGAGGCGGGTTCTGGATACACCCTCCGCCTGCCGTGATCTATCCCCAGAAAGACGGCCGGGTATCCGTCAATGATTATCAATTGCTCGAATACCTCCTGGATACCTCTGCCACAGTGGAAGAGGCGATCCGCCATCTCCAGGCGGTGCGCGTTTCCGGATTCAAGACAGGTGGTTTCGAGGTGGACCTGCACTGGTTCCTCGCCGATGCCTCCGGGGACAGCGTCATCATCGAATTTCCGGACGGAAAGCTCCGGATCCACAGGAATCCGGCTCCTCCAGTGATCACCAATTCCTTCTATGAACACAGCAGGGAATATCTGGCAGGCTTCGAAGGGTTCGGCGGAGTCAAGCCGATTCGGATCGGCAAGGGGGAAATGTCGAGGGAGAACCGGTTCCTGTTCGCCTCTTCCATGCTGGAAGGGTATATAGGGGACAGGAACGGCGATTTGGATCCGATTTTCGCCATCATGAAGACCGTCACCCAGACCGATACCGGCCATATGCAGACCTCTCAGTCCGTCACCCAGTGGACTACGGTCTATGATCTCAAGAACAGAACGCTTTCCTGGACAAGCCGGGGGACGCCTGCCAGAAGGTCGCTCTCGCTGGAAAAGACCGACTTCACCTATACCGGGAAAAAGACGAAAAAAATCCCCTTTGACGAAGTATTTTAGCCGAAGCGCGGCGCCAAGGTGAAAACTCACTTCATAAGACACACTTCACAAGATCCCTTGACAGAAAGAACCGTTTTTCCTATTGTCAAACTGTATCTTTATTATGAACGGTCACAGCCGGCATCGCGTCGGGTAGGCGACCGCACTGAGCTACGAATGGAGGGAATATGAAACTTTCATGCCCGTCAGTCCGCATCAAAACCGCGTGTATGGTTGCACTGTCACTGCTGATTGCCTTGCCGGTCACTGTCCAGGCCCAGAGCTACCCGAACCGGCCGATCCGCATGGTGGTGCCGTTTTCACCTGGAGGCGCGGCCGATGCCCCCGGCCGCATGCTCATGCAAAAACTTTCCGAGGCACTCGGTCAGCAGGTGTTCATGGACAACCGTCCCGGCGCGGGCGGCACAATCGGCGCGGCGGCCGTGGCCAAGGCGGCGCCGGACGGCTATACCCTCCTGATGATCTCCAACACCCACGTGATCAGCGCGAGCCTTTACAAAAATCTCACCTACGATGCGATCAACGATTTTGCGCCGGTGCTGCAATTCGGGGAGGCGCCGAACGTGCTGGTGGTGCATCCGTCACTGCCGGTCAAATCGGTGGCCGAGCTGATCGCGCTGGCAAAACAGAAACCCGGACAGATCAACTACGCCTCCTCCGGCAACGGCAGCTCGCAGCATCTGTTCGCCGCGCTGTTTTGCTCCATGGCGGGGGTCAATCTGTTTCACATCCCCTACAAAGGGAGCGCCCAGGCGACCACCGAACTGCTGGGCGGAGAGATCAAGGTGAGCTTCCCGGGGATCGCGGGCATGCTGCAACATATCAAAGACGGGCGGTTGCGCGCACTTGCCGTCACCAGCGCCAAGCGTTCACCGGAGCTGCCTGATGTCCCGACGCTTGCGGAAGCGGGGGTCAAGGGCTACGAGGCGACCCTGTGGCTGGGTATCCTCGGCCCGGCGGCCCTGCCCAAGGAAGTCATCGCCAAACTCAATGCCGTCATGTCGGAGATCCTGAAAAAATCCGATGTCCAGAATTCCCTGCGGACCTTCGGCACCGAGGCGATCTACCGCGCGCCGGCCGAATTCGGGAAATACGTCAAGGCAGAGCATCAGAAGTGGTCGCAGGTGGTCAAGGAGATCGGGTTGAAGGTGAATTAACCCTCGTCTTTTCATTAGACCAGCGTGAAACGCCAGGCGCAGAACCATTCCGCGGGATGGTCGTCCGGCGGGCAGGCGATGCAGGAGGTTTTGATCCGGGGGTCGATGGCCTCGGCAAAGCCGCGATACTCGACGAGCCCCCCCGACTTGCAGGGATAATCGGCGAGCCCCTTGTGCTTCCGGGCCGCCTGGACGCGGCAGTTGTTCATCTCGAAGACGAGGCTCTGGGGACCCTCCTGCCGGATCGTCTGGATGTTGATCCCGGCATACAGACGGAAATCCAGCGCCCGCTTGAGCCCGTCAAGGCCGGCCGCCTCCGGGAGCCCGAGGAACCGCCGGATCGACCAGGCCTCAAGGGGGGAGAAGCGCGCCCAGCAGGAGTCGTTGCAGCGCTTGGCGTCCCAGATCCCGTCGCGGGCCTCGACCGCCTGGAACCAGACGCCGTCGCCGGCCAGCCAGTTCCTCCCCAGATCGCCGAGCAGGGAAAGGAGCTTCTCCTTCGGCATCGCAAGGAGCGCCTTGGGAATGCCGTTTTCCATCTCGAATCCGAAGGCCTCGGAGAGCCTTTTCATCTGGATGCCGCTGCTCCTCTCCCAGACCGCTCCCATCGTTTCGAGGGCCTTTTGTCTCCCCATCTGGTGTTCCACCTCGGCGAACCAGAGGGTGTGGTGGACGATCGTCCGGTGCAGGAAATCGATTGCCAGGCGCGCCAGCTCCTCTTGGGACAGCTCCTCCAGCTTTTCCACGCTCTTATCCACTCTTGTCTTCCCCTTTCGCCATTTTCAAGGACCGCCTCCGGCAGGTCTCCTTGGATCGCGGCCTTATGCCCCTTTCCCGGTCCACTGCCGGTGCTCCTCCACCAGATGTTCGATCAATTCCCGAAGCGGCCATTGCTGATTCTGCGCGGTCAGACTGCAGAAGATCGGCCGCTTGAGGCCGCCGTCCGTCGGGAAACCCTCCAGGACCATGTGGACCTGCACCTCTGAAAAACCCAGGAACATAAGGATCTTGATCTGTTCCTCTTCGAAACGCTCCTCCGGCCCTTGCCTGAGGATGTCGACGATCTTCAGGTCCGCCTTTTGTGACGCGCTCACCATGATGACATAGGTATCGAGGGTCTTATCGAGAAACGACTTGATCGTCCGAGCGTCCTGTTCGCTGTAGCCGCAGATCAGCACTCCCACCGCCGCCATATCTTCCTCCCCGGGAAATCATCAATACGGGGGTACATTAGACCGGACACCCGGAGATTTCAAGAGAAAACAGTGGCTTTTCCCTTGACAGAAAAAGCCGCCTTGGATAGATTCATACGCGGCTATCAGCTTTTTTTTATTATTAAAACCAGGCAGGGGGTGTGCGGAATGATTGCGGTCGAATTGCTCGTTGTGTTTCTTGTCGGCGTCATGGGAGGACTCTGTGTGATCGCGCTCATGGCCGTCATCTATGGGAAGGACCGGCCTACCAAGATGTATGCCCCGATTCTTCCGAGTCTGGTCCTGGTTATCGTGGTCTTCTACTGGCTCGGCAAGTACGGAGGGGGGATCTATCACCTCCTGGGAGCGCTCACCGCCGTGGGGATCACCGTCATCCTCGTCACGGTCAACTTCATCTTCATCGCCGCCAAGAAGATCAAGCCTCTCCATGCCATCGTCAACAGGCTCTCCGGCGGCGGTGAAACGATATCCGAGGTATCTATCGAGCTCTCCTCTTCGAGCGCCCTGCTCGCGGACGGATCTTCAAGCCAGGCGGCCGCCGTCGAACAGACCTCTGCGGCCCTGACGGGAATGGCCTCGATGACCAAGCAGAATGCCGATAAATCGACTCAGGCGAGCCGGCTCATGAACGAAACCAAAGAGGTGGTCGCCCGCGCCAACGATTCGATGCAGGTCCTGATCCGCTCCATGGAGGAAATCAAAAAGGCGAGTGAAGAAACATCCAAGATCATCCGGACGATCGACGAGATCGCCTTTCAGACCAATCTCCTGGCCCTGAACGCCGCGGTGGAAGCGGCACGGGCCGGGGAAGCGGGGGCGGGCTTCGCGGTTGTGGCGGGCGAGGTCCGCAACCTTGCCATGCGCTCCGCAGAAGCGGCGAAAAACACAGCCGCCATGATCGAGAGCACGGTGAAGAAGATCATGGCGGGATCTGCGGTCGTCTCCAGGACGAACAACGAATTTTCCCAGGTGGCCGAAAGCGCAAACCGGATAGGCCATCTGGTCGGCGAAATCACCGCCGCTTCCCAGGAACAGTCGCAAGGGGTCAACGAGATCAGCGCGGCGGTCGCCGACCTCGAAGGGGTGATCCAGAAAAACGCGGCCCATGCCGACGATTTCGCCGCGGCCGCGGAGAGGATTCGGGCGGCGTCGGAAGAGTTCCGCGAGCTGGTCGTTCTGCTCTCGCCCCTGGTCGGTGCGCGGCGTCTCGAAGAGAGCGGTCCGCCTGCCGTCAAGAGACCGCTGTCGGCCCCAAAAAGCGTTTCCCGCAGACCAAGGCCGGGTACCGATATCGTCCCGTACCAAGGCGGGGCAAGGGCAAGGCGTCAGCACCCTCCGGTGCAGCGTCTCCAGGCTCCCGGCCGGCCACAGCCCCTCCGGTCTGCGTCCGCAGCGGCCCGGATGCCGAATCGTCATACCCCTTGACACGGTGCGGCGCTTTACGATAGGGATAAACCGTTTCTCACGCCCCGGAGCGGCCGGCGTGCCATAGACCCGCCGGCATCGGAACACGGGAAACGACCTGCAGGAAAGGGTGCGAAAGGTAAACGTGTACTTTTCAAAAAAGACCCTCGAACAATCCAAGAAACTCACCGAGAAATGGGAAGACCAGCTCGGCCGCTCAGGCGCCGATCAGAACTCCCGGCGCTCCACCGTCTCCGACCTGGAGATCAAACGGCTCTATACCCCAGAGGACTTGGCAGGGACGGATTTCGCCCGGGATATCGGGATTCCGGGTGAGTTTCCCTTCCTCCGCGGCAACCAGCCGACCGGCTACCGCGGACGCTACTGGACTTTCCGGATGTTCGCCGGCATGGGAAGCGCCAAGGACACCAATGCCCGCTGGCACATGCTCCTCAAAGGGGGGCAGACGGGACTCAGCACGGCCTTTGATTTTCCGACCCTGATGGGCTACGACAGCGACTCCCCCAAGGCCCGCGGCGAGGTGGGCCGGTGCGGGGTGGCCATCGACACCCTCGACGATTTTCTGGCCCTCATGGAGAAGATCCCGATGGATCAGGTCACCACCTCCATGACGATCAATCCGCCGGCGACCGCGCTCTGGGCGATGTACTGCGCGGCGGCCGAGCACAAGGGGGTCCCCCTGACCCAGATCGGCGGGACGATCCAGAACGACATGCTCAAGGAGTTCATCGCCCAGAAGACCTTCATGTGCCCGCCGGAGCCCTCGGTGCGGCTGATCAGCGACACCGTCGAGTTCGGCACCAGGCACGTCCCCAAGTGGAACACGATCAGCATCAGCGGCTACCACATCCGGGAGGCGGGCTCCACGGCGGTTCAGGAACTGGCCTTTACCTTGCGCGACGGGATCGAATACGTCGATGACGTCATCCGCCGCAAAGGGCTGGACGTCGATGAGTTCGCCCCGCGGCTCTCCTTCTTCTTCAACTCCCACATCGATTTTTTCGAGGAGATCTGCAAGATGCGCGCGGCGCGGCGGATCTGGGCGAAGGTGATGCGCGACCGCTTCGGCGCCAAGGACCCCCGCTCCTGGTGGATGCGCTTCCACACCCAGACCGCGGGCTGCTCGCTCACGGCCCAGCAGCCGTACAACAACGTCGTCCGGACGGCCATCGAGGCCCTGGCCGCGGTCCTGGGCGGGACCCAGTCGCTCCACACCAATTCCCTCGACGAGGTCCTCTGCCTACCGTCGGACCATGCCGTGGAGATCGCGCTCAGGACGCAGCAGATCATCGCGGAGGAAACCGGGGCTGCCCACACGATCGATCCTCTGGCCGGCTCCTATTTCGTGGAGGCCCTGACCAACGAGATGGAGGCAAAAGCCTGGGAGTACATCGAAAAGATCGACGCGATGGGCGGGATGCGGGCCGCGATCGACAAGGGATTCCCCCAGATGGAGATCGCCGATGCGGCCTACCGCTTCCAGCAGCAGATCGACGCCCAGGAAAAGGTGATGGTCGGCGTGAACAAATACGCGACCGACACGAAACAGGAGATCCCTGTCGTCGATATCGACGAGCGCGTCGAGGAGGAGCAGATCGCCCGCCTGAAGGACGTCAAGCGCAGACGCGATGCCCGCGCCGTGCGGCGGGACCTGGATGACCTGAAAAACGCATGCAAAACAGGCAGGAACGTCATGCCGTTCTGCATCCAGGCGGCCAAGGATTTCGTCAGCGTACAGGAGATCTGCGACGTCTACCGGGAAGTCTTCGGCGAATACCGCGATCCGGGATTGTATTGAGTGGCCGCGCCTGAACGGGGTTCCCACTGGCTGCGGATCTTTTTTCGACCATGCTCATCCTCGCTCCGCTGCCGGAAAAAAACTCGCGCCCCCGGCGCTGGGACAATTTTTCCGGCGGGAGCTGCGCGACGGTGGCATGGTACCTGGAAAAATCTCCAATGCAGCCGTCGGAAACCCACGTACGGCGCAGCACAGTCGTAGTCGAGGGGAAAAGTACGAGGTAGATGAATGGCAGACAGAACGATTCGGATCATGGTGGCCAAGCCGGGGCTCGACGGCCACGACCGCGGGGCGCGGGTCCTGGCCCGCTGTTTCCGCGATGCGGGATTCGAGGTGATCTACACGGGCTGCCACCAGAGCCCGGAACAGATCGTAGCGGCCGCGATCCAGGAGGATGTGGATCTGGTGGGCCTGAGCTGCCTCTCCGGCGCCCATCGCTATCTCTTTCCCCGGGTGGTTGAACTGCTCAGGGAGCAGGGGGCGGACGACATCACCGTCATCGGCGGCGGGATCATCCCCGACCAGGACTTCCCGCTCCTTGAGGAAGCGGGCATCAAGGCGATCTTTACCCCCGGAGCAACGCTCGATGCGATCGTCGAGTGGGTCCGCATGAACGTCAAGCCGCGGAAATAAAAGGAATGGCAGACAGCTCAGCAGAAAAGGAACAGGTCCGCAAGATCCGGGCTGGAGATGTCCGGACCGCCTCCCGGCTGATCCGGAACCTGGAGGACGGCCTTCCTGAAGCCAAATCTTCGATCAAGCGCATCTTCCCCCACACGGGCCGCGCCCACGTCCTGGGGATCACCGGCTCACCCGGCGCCGGAAAGAGCACCCTGGTCGACGCCCTGATCACCTCCTTCCGCAGGAAAGAGAAGACCGTCGGCGTCCTGGCCGTGGATCCGACCTCCCCCTTCACCGGCGGGGCGATCCTGGGCGACCGGATCCGGATGCAGCGCCATGCCGAGGACCCGGGTGTCTTTGTCCGCAGCCTCGCCACCCGCGGCGCCCTGGGCGGCCTGGCCAAGGCCGTCGGCGACGCCGTCCACGTCATGGACGTCATGGGAAAAGAGATCATCATGGTGGAGACCGTGGGGACCGGCCAGCAGGAGGTGGAGATCATCAACCACTCCCACACGGTCATCGTTGTGCTCGTCCCGGGGATGGGGGACGAGATCCAGGCGATCAAGGCCGGCATCATGGAGATCGCCGACATCTTCGTAATCAACAAGGCGGATCGCGACGGCACGACGCAACTGATGAGCGAGCTGACCGCCATGCTCAACATGGTCCCCGAATTTCCGGGCGGCTGGCAACCTCCGGTCATCCGGATCGGGAACGTCTTCGACACCGGCCCCTTCGGGGAGAGTCTGGAAGAGCTGGCCGCCGCCATCGAAGGCCACCACAGGCGGCTCGTGGAAACGGACCTCCTTGGCGACCGGATGCGGCGCAAGACGATGGTCGAGATCCACGAGGCCCTCCGCGACGCGATCCTGGAGCCGATCCTCAAAGGCCTGATGGAAAGCGGTGAGATGGACCATATCGCCGAGCGTCTCCTGAAAAAGGAGTCGGACCCTTACACACTCGCCGAAGAGGTCGCCCGCCGCTACCTTAAATAGGGACAGCGCCCAATTATTAATTGGGCGCTGTCCCTATTTAAAAGAGAGGGATATGGAAGCGAAGACCGATGCGAGAAACGCGATCCTGGAAAAATACCGGCGAGGGATCGTCCAGCTCTATACGGGAAACGGAAAGGGAAAAACCACCGCCGCCTTCGGCCAGGCCCTGCGGGCCATCGGCCAGGGCTACCGGGTCTGCATCATTCAGTTCATGAAGGGACGCAAGTACGGTGAGTTTCTCGCCGCCGAGAAGTACCTGCCGAACCTCACCCTCCACCTGGCAGGCCTGGACAGCTTCGTCATGCGGGAAAAACCGGCGCCGCTCGACATTGAACTCGCCCGCCAGGGTCTCGCCCTTGCCCGCAAGGCCGTCGCCTCGGGCGATTACGACATGGTCATCCTGGACGAGATCAATGTCGCGGCCGATTTCCAGCTGATCCCCCTTGCCGAGGTGATCGACCTCGTCAAGAACAAACCCCCCGTTCTCGATCTCATCCTCACCGGCCGCTACGCACCGCCGGAGCTCATCGCCCTGGCCGATACGGTGAGCGAGATCCAGGAGGTCCGCCACCACTACAACGCCGGCATCAAGGAGCGGGCCGGGATCGAATACTGAAAGGCCCCTCTATACCGCCTTGACCAGCTGAACCCTGGATTCGGCAAAGTTGATCAGCTGAATCCTCTCTTCAAAGACCTGTCTTTCACCAAAGAGGGTCTCCACGCTGATCTTGCCGTTTTCAATCGTGATCTGGGTCACGTTTTCCAAGACCGGCTTGTCGGTGCCGGGTGTATATACTTTTGCCAGACACATAGCTCCTCCCGAGGTTCTCTTTGGCCGGCTCCGTTATTTGAGCAGCTTCTGGGCCTTTTTCAGCAACTCGTCCACCTCGGCCATCTTGTCGGCCGTCTTGCGCAGTTGCTCGGCGACCTCTTTTTGTTCCCCGGCCATCCTGTCGGCCCACTGCCGGAACTCCGCCCCATGCTCCTGGTTGTGCTCGAGCCAGTAGGCAAGTAACTTTGTCAGTTGATCCTTCATATCTCTCCTTCAATCCCTCCTTTGCAGCGGATTGCTTTGCCATTCCCTCGCGTCGATCATCGTCGCGTTTCGTTCCTGTTTCCTTATGACAACACATCCTCCTTACATGCACCTTATCGACCGGGCCGAACCCGCCCGCACAGGTCCGGGGCAATGACCGGTCAGGTGCCGCCGCCTTCGATATCCTCGTATGCCTCAGGCCGGAACCTAGGGGTGCAAACGGCAAGGAAGACCAGATCCTCCGGGCCGGTATTGACGATCCGCTGAGGGCAGGACGGCGGAATAAGGACGACATCGCCCACGGCGACCTCCTGCGGCGACAGGCCGCCGACCTCCACGCGGCCTCTCCCTGCGAGGATCACGTAGCGCTCGGCCGTACCGACGAGCCAATGCCGGCGTGTGGTCACCCCCGGCGCGACGCGCGCCCTGGCGATCGAGGCCTCCGGATCATCCGGGATGTTGGAAAGCTCGATGATGAAGCACTCCTCGGGGGTGAAGAACTCCGCATCGGGATTCATGTGTCGAACGGCCTCTTTCATCTCGCCTTTCCTCTCCCCTCGGCCCTGGCGGCAATGCCGGCCAAATGGATCAGGGCCGGGGCGGCCTTTGTCCTTTCGGCACCCTCTTCATCATCTCTTCGATGTTCGGCATGCCGCCCATCCCCATGACCTCGGGGATGCTGTTCACCCTCGTGTAATCCTTGGGCACCTCGAACATGGAGGCCTTGGCCGCACCCAATTTCACGTCCTTGAACTTCATCACCATCTTGCCGCCGGATCCGGGGTAGTTGGGATTCGGGGGGAGGGTCATCTCGGTTTGGATAGTGAAATCCTTGAGATCCTGCGCCTCCCAGAGGGTGGCCCTGTACTTTTCCTCGGGCTTTCCCTTTCGATAAAAGACCGCATCGTACTTGATGCACGGGTGGCCGTCGATCGTCTCGGCGCCCACCTTTTTCTTCTCGAGCACCATGTCCGGATCGTAGGCATTCGGGGTATTCTCCCGGTCCTGGATCGGCTGTTCGAAGTAGGTCTTTGCGGCTGTGTTCATCATGATGCTCTTTTTCGCGTCTCCCAGGGTAATCGTGACGACGTCCTTCATCCCCGGATTCTCCACGCGGCTCTTGGTTCCCATTCTCGCCATGGGCATTTCCATCCCCGAGGCGACCATCGTCGCCGTATAATTGTCCGGTGGGGCTGAAAATACGGGTGAAGCGCCCAGCAGGACCGCACCCATGACAACAACCGATACCAGAAACCGAATACTGACCTTTGACATGACATCCTCCTTCTTCTTCCTCCAAATGTCGGCGGCCCTTCGCCGCCGATCGAGGCCCGTTTACCCGCGCCGATGTCGGCCGCTTTTCCAAGTTACATGGCACACTTTTCACTATCCGTCAATTGACGGCTGGAAGAGCGGCCTTCTTTTGCGGTCGCCACATCAGCGCTCACGAGCCGCCATCATGCGCCGATGGAAACGCTCCGCCCTGAGGAGAAAGGTTTCTAGCTTGGCGCTTATGAGCTGGGGGAAAGGCGAACCGTCGCTTTCGATTGCCAGAAACGGCAGGTCGTGGACTCCGGCCAGCGTCTCCCGCAATCTTTCGTTCGCCGGGTCGGTCGCCAGTTTCGTTTTCGCGGTCATGATCTCGCCGAGGATGGCCTCCGAGATGCGGTTCGGCATGCACCCGAACGGCCCGATGGAGATGACCCCGCAGGTGTGGGTGGCCACATCGCCGAGGGTGCCGCCGATGGTGAGGATCGCCTCCCCGAGCAGATCCTGGGAGATATAGGGGACGGCATTTCTAATGATTCCGGCCACGTCCAGCGGCTCGGCAGAAACCAGGCCGGATCCGGCGAGGATCGATTTGATCCGGCTTTCGTCGTGCCTCTGGAAAAGATGGCGGATCTTCAGCTTGAATCTCTGCGCCACCGAAAGATGGTCGTGATTGCTCCCTTGCTCCGTAAGGTAATTACAATAGTAAATCCACTCGGACACCGGCGCGCACACGACGGCGAATCCCCTCTCCGCAAGGGATTCGGTCAGATACCGGCGGGAAAGGGCGTCGCGGCGGACAAAGATCTCGCCGGTCAGTGTGATCACGGGGACCTCGTGGAGCGGCCGTCTGAGCGGTATGAAGCCCAGGCGCTCCGCGCCCTCGGCAAGTTGAGCGGTCAGGGCTTTGAAATTCCCCTTTTCCAAGGCCAGGAGGATCTTCGCCCATTCCTCAGCGAAGATCCCGGCAGCTCCGGCAGGATCCGCGGCGTCGGCCAGCAGCATCGAGCGGATGTCCTCCATCACATCGGAGATGATCGCCGCCCACCAGCCGTAGCGCTCGAAATGCTCGTCCATCCCGATATAGGAGTTGTCCGCGGTCAGGGAGAGCAGCGCCACATCCGAAAGCTCCATCCGTCGGATCAGGTCCTCCATGTAAACGCAGTACTGTCCGAAGCGGCAGGGGCCCGAAGCGGTCGGCATGAAGTACACCAGGGCTTCGTCAGGCCGCTTTTCGTCTTTGATGTAACTGAGCAGGGTCCCCGTGGTGAGGATCAAGGGCAGACATTCCTTGCAGGAGGTATTCGCCCGGCCGATCTTGAGGATCGCCTCGTCGTTTTCCTTGTACCCTTTGGCGTGAAACCCCAGGCCCCGCATCACCGAGGCAAACCCGTCCGTGACAAGCCGCCCCATCGAGGGGATGAGGACCGTCACCCGCGGATCCTTGAGGGACAAGGTCTCTCCCGAGGAAGTGGCGACTTGGGCGGCGCCGTCCTCGAGCAGGATGCGGGCCGGTTTGAAGGTGCGCTTGGGCGGCGCGATCAGCTGCCTGTCCATGAGCCGGCGGTAGCTCTGGACGATGTCGAGAAAGGCCTCTATCCGGGTTTCGAGTCCGGCATCGGCGGTGTGGCTGTCCAGCTCCAGGGTCAGGGAGGGCTTGCGCCCCATGATGTCGCGGAAGTAGCTGATGACAAAGGAATCCGGCCCGCAGGAGAAATTGGTGATGTAGGCGCCGAAGAGCCGCGGGTGTCTTTCCACAAAACGGGCCGCCCGGATGATGAGGTTCCCCATGCCCCAGTACATGTGCCTTTTCGACCGCTCCTGATCGAGATCGAGGAAATCGAGGGGGATCACCGGGATCCCGCGGGTGGCGAATTTATGGGGGATCCCCATGTGGGCCTCGCCGGCAAATCCGTTGTAGGGCCTGGCGAAAAGGACGATCCCCACCTTTTCCGGATCCGCTTCGAGCTCGGCGAGCATCTTTCCGCCCGCCTCCCTCATCGCCGAGAAGCAGTCGAGCTGCTTGTGCAGCGCAACGGCAAACGCTTCCTGCGCGGCCCGGTGGCTGACCCCCATCTGACAAGCCGTCGCCACCAGGGCCTCTTCGGCGCTCTCGATCCCGCAGGAGAAATCCAAAAGGGGCGTCAGGAGCCTTGTCCCGCGCTGACTGAGCCGGGCGATCTTTTTGCCAAAGGCCGTTTGCAGGTAGAAGGTCTCCCCTTGAACCAGCGGGCAGACCTGGGACTGCTGACTGCTTCCGTCACGCTGCAGTGGTACGGCCTTGAAATGGGGCAGAAACAGAAAGTCCAATTGGGGCTCGCTCTCAAGGAGCGTATGGAGAAATCCGTGGGCGAGTTCCGCGGGATAGCAGAAGGCGGCCCCGCACCGGTTGATCCCTTCCTGCCGGGGGAGATCGGGGAGGACCACCTCGAAACCGAGTTCAGTGAAAAAATGGGAGTACAGGGGATAGTAGGTATTGACCAGGAAGCTGCGGTTGATCCCCACCCGGCCCTTGGAGGAGCGGACCGTCGCGTCTTCCGGCTGCGCCCCATAGGTCTTAAAGACGAGCTCCTGGCGGGTGCGCGCCAGATCGAGCCTTTCCGTGTCGTAGTGCAGGTTCCGGCGGATATTGTAGTAGCGGTTGCAGGCGCCTCCGAAGGGGTGTTTTTGCCCCTCCACTTCGATGACGGCAATGGGGCAGCGCCTGTCGCATCTTTCCTTCCCCCCGGGGCAGGTGAAGCCCTTTCCGTAAACGACCTCCCGCTTGGCAAGGGTCTCCAAATCGAACGAGCCCGCGGCCATGAGGCCGGATGCGATCCGTTTTTCAATCTCCACAGCAACGCCGAAGGCCCCCATCAGCCCGGGTTCCGGCGGCACGACGATCGGCTTTCCGATCAGGGTCTCCATGGCCAGCGGCACCGCCCTGTTGTAGCATACCCCGCCCTGCATGAAGATCTTTCCCCCGACCGGCCGGTTCCCCTTGACGCGGTTCGAGTAGTTCATGCAGATCGAATAGACCAGGCCGGCGGCGATGTCCTTACGATCCAGCCCTTCCTGGATCGCGTTCTTGATATCCGAGGCGATGAAGGCGGCGCACTGGTCGTTGAAATTGGGCGGGGATTGTCCCTTGAAGGCGACCTCGGCGATCTCCTCCATCTTCAATCCCAGCGTTTCGTGGGCCGATTCCTCCAGGAAGGAGCCGGTCCCTGCCGAGCACGCCTCGTTCATGGCGTAATCCGCGGGAACGGAATTGACGATGTAGGTGTATTTTGCGTCCTGGCCGCCGATCTCGAAGATCGTGTCCACCTGGGGATCGAAATGGACGGCTGCCGCGGCGTGGGCGATGATCTCATTGATGACCCCTTCCGTCAGGGCATGCAGCCCCGCGATCTGCCGGCCCGACCCGCAGACGCCCAGGCCGGCGATCCGGATCGTTTGCGGATCGGCTTTTTGCCTCACCTGATGGAGGAGCGAGCGGTAGCAGCTCCGGGAGGCGCCGACGGGATCGCCGTTGGTGCGCAGATAGACGGAAGCGAGAAGGGCATGGTCAATCCGCCGCATCAGCACGGCCTTTGTGGTCGTGGAGCCGACATCCAGGCCCAGGATGCACTGATCGCCGGACCGGACGGCGCCGCGCTCGATCGTTTTGAACTCCACCTTGTCGGCGGCGGCATTGAGCGGCGGGAGGCTGTCAAAGGAGGTGGCACCGGCCACAAAGAGCTCGGCGAATCCCGGGAAAGGACGGGTCTCGTGGGAAAGCCCCCACAGGGCGGCGCCCAGGGCCTCCATGTGGGTCGCCGCATCAGGGACGATGAGGCCGGGGATCTCCCGGCGGAGGTATTCGATCATCATGCGGTTCCGGGCCGCGCCGCCGACGATCATGATGTGGCGCCGGTCCTCTTTCTTCAGCAGCTCCAGGATCTTGTCGGCCATCATCCTGCACAGCCCGGCGGTCACCCGGGGCTTGGGGATCCCCTTGTTGGTCGCATGGGTGCAGTCCGACTTGCAGAAAACCGAGCAGCGGCCCGACACAGGATAGGGCTCCTCTATCTCCGCCCACTGCGCGGCCTCCCCAAGGCTCACATCCATGCGGCGCAGCTGTTGCAAGAAGAACTCGCCGGTGCCGGAGGCGCACTTGTTTCCGGTGACCACGTTGACGATATGACCCGATCGGTTCAGCACATACACCATGAAGGTCTCCCCGCCTGCGGAGACCACGGCAGGGCAGTCGATGCCGGGGGGCTTTACAAAGGCGTACGCATGCTCCACCGCCTCGGGTTCCGGGATCGACGTCAGATCGACCAGCCGCCTGAACTTGCGGCCGGTGGCGGTGATCCGATGAAAAGACGAGAGATCCACATCCCTGAGGATCTCAATCAGGCAGCGCCTGGCATCGCCCTCGTGGCTGTGGACAAAATGGCCGACGATGCGGGTCGAAGAGGCCCCCTTGTCATCCGGGTCGCGCTCCACTTGAACAAGAGAAACGGTCGATGCCCCCAGGCACAGACCAAGAGATTTCAACGTATCGGGCATGGATCACACCTTTTCCGGAGCCGGTTTTTGAGGATCTGTTCAGGAGAGATTCTATCAGAAATGCGCCCCGGACGGGAAGATTTAATATAGCGGCAGGCGATAAATGTTTGAAGGGCCATTCGGCTATCGCATACTTGCGAAAACTTTTTTTACTCGTTCTGATGCTTATTTGCTGATCGATCCTGATCATTGAATTCGGGATGAAATACTGCATGACTGGAGATTGTTTTTCGAATGAGAGTCGGTATTTATGTCTTCCTGAAACAAAGTGTCCCAAAATTCTTGCTGGGATTGACCATTTCGGGCGGTCATCACTGATGAAAACAGGCAATTCCCTCTTGACTTTCCATTCGCGCAGGAGCATTGATTACAGTCATATAGCCCATTCGTTCAGTAAACCCATCAACTTATCCATTTGGCCTTCTGGTGATTAAGATGAGGAGGGCAACAGCCGTAGATTGAATCAGAGGCCTATTATCAAGCGCTTCGTCACTGATGGAGTAGGCCACACTTCTTCGTTGATTGGGAAGATCCCCCACGCTCTATTCACAGGCACGTTTCTACGCTTCACCACCACTCAACAGCAGCATTCCCACGACTGAGGACAAAATCAGATGCGCCGATATATCTTTCACATCGAAACATTTTGTAGGCCAACCCAGATATCAGTTCACCACATTTAAGAAGGTTTTTGCCAAATGCAGGGAGGGTCCAATGAAGGAGCAACAGATCAGCCTCGTGAGTCAAGGTCTAAAACTCTCCGCCTGGTTGTTCCTACCGGAGGGTCTGGCACGCCCGCCGGTGGTGGTGATGGCGCACGGGTTCGGGGCAACTCGTATGCTGGGATTGCGACCCTTCGCCGAGCGCTTTGTTGCGGCCGGGCTCGCCTGCCTTGTCTTTGACTACCGGAACTTCGGCGACAGCGAGGGTATGCCGCGTAACCTGATCAGCCCTCGCCGGCACATAGAGGACTGGTTGGCAGCCATCGACTTTGCAACCGCACTGCCGGAGGTCAACGGCACGTTGGTCGGGTTGTGGGGCACATCGTTCTCAGGCGGTCACGTGCTGGTCGCAGCAGCCAAGCGACCGAAAGTGAAGGCCGCGGTGTCGCAGATTCCATTCGTCGACGGCCTCGGCGTGGCGCTGTCCTACCCGCCGCTTTTTAGCCTCACGGCTATCGGCCACGGGCTGCTCGACGTGGCCGGAAGCATCTTCAGCCGCCGCCACTACGTCCCCATCATTGGAACCCCCGATGAATTCGCCCTGCTCAACAAGGCAGACTGTATGTCCGGGTATTTGTCAATGGTGCCGCCGGGCGTCAAGCTAGACAACCGCGCGCCTGCGGTAATCTCCCTCCTCCTCCCCTTCTATCGTCCTATTTCGCGAGCGACCCAGATCGGCTGCCCGGTGCTGATGATCGCGGCGGAGAATGACTCTCTCATCCGGATCAAGGACGTCGAGAAGTGCGCGGCGAAAATACCCCTGGTGAAGAAGGTGTCGTTGCCGGTCGGACACTTCGATGTTTACACCGGCGAATGGTTTACGAAGGTATCAACGATGGAGGCGGAGTTCCTGGCTGAGTGGCTTCGGTAAATCAAAAAGAGATGAAATATCGGGACGTATCACGGCGGGGGGGGCGGAACCTTGCACGGCAAATATTGGTGCGTTTGGTGTTTTATAATGATCCATATATAAGCATTTTTAGGCACGCAAACATTATTGTGCGTCTGCGTCTTGCAGTGCTTTGGGAGGACTTATGCTAGCCTCGGAGATCAACGACACGGTCATGAAGTTCACGGATGCCTTCAACGTCAACGATCTTGATCGCGTTATGACGTACTTTAGTGATGACGCGGTCTACGAACCAGGTGACGGCAAAACTCATAAGGGAAAGGCAGAAATACGAGCAGCTTTCGAGCCGCAGTTCAATGGTGCACTTGGCGCGATGCGATTCGACGATCATGATCAGGTTATCGATGTCGAAAATCGTAAGGCTGCCTTTCGGTGGGTATGTCGACACGATATATCACATGCCAAGCCAAGAGGGCTGGTCATGGCTCTGCGGAAAATAGTGACGCGGTTGGTCGTCGGAGACAGGTTCGGCTGGCAGGGCGTCGATGTATTCCATTTCGATACTGACGGTAAGATCAAAGGCAAATTCTCTTATGGTTCCTTTGGATCTCGCCCGCTCATTCAGCGTTCACTCGGGTGATATGCTCGTCAATATTCCCAACAATGAAAGGTTATGCCAGATTTGCTGACTTTCAAAGGAAATTCACTGATTATGAGCAACATAAGTTTTTCCCCTGCCATACTGCTTGCGCTATATGAAGTGAAAGCGGCTGCACAAGCGCAGCAGCGCAAAATAACGACGATAAATAATCAATGCCTTCTCAGCAAAGTCAAAGGGCCCAAAGGGCCAAAGAGATGGATAAATAGATAAATACTTAAAATAAAAAATCATCTTGACAACGACCGGGCTCTATCCTACACTTGGATTGCTCGTTAGGGGTGTCCTTGGGACTGAGATGCCGGTGTTCCGGCAACCCTTTACCGACCTGATCAGGGTAATGCCTGCGTAGGGAAATGAGCCGAGGTGCAAAGAGCATTAAGGCCGCTTCCCTTAAGGAGGCGGCCTTTGTGTTTTGAAAGGAGATGGGAAAGATGACGCAACTCGAATCGGCAAAAAAAGGGAAGATCACGCCGGAGATGGTGCAGGCGGCAGCCTATGACGGCGTAAGCCCTGAGGAATTGCTCTGCAAGGTGGCGGCGGGCTCCGTGGTGATTCCGAAAAACAAGGCGCATGCCTTTGAAGCCAGGGCGATCGGCAGCGGGCTTTCCACAAAGATCAACGCCAACATCGGGACCTCGACAAGCCATGCCCTGCTTCAGGAGGAGCTCGAAAAGCTGCGCGTGGCGATCGACGCCGGGGCCGATGCCGTCATGGACCTCTCCACGGGAGGCGACATCGACGCCATCCTCGCCGGAATGATCGAACACTCCTCCGTCATGATCGGCACGGTGCCGATCTACCGTTCCATCAGCCGGCTCTTCGCCGGAGGCCTGACCTGCAAGGACCTCACCGAGGATTCGATCTTCGATGACATCGAACACGAGGCCCGGATGGGCGTCGATTTCATGACCCTCCACTGCGGCATTTCCAGCCGGACCCTGCCCGTCCTCGAGAAGAGCGACCGGATCATGGGCATGGTTTCCCGCGGCGGAAGCCTGATGGCGGAATGGATGATGCTTCATGGGCGCGAAAATCCCCTCTACGAGCACTACGACCGGCTGCTGGAAATCGCCCGCAAGTATGATGTCACCCTTTCTCTTGGAGACGGACTCCGGCCCGGGACGATCTGCGACGCCGAGGACCGTGCCCAGGTCAGCGAACTGATCGTCCTGGGAGAACTGGTGGACCGGGCCAGAGCAGCGGGGGTTCAGGTGATGGTGGAAGGGCCGGGCCATGTCCCCCTGAACCGGATCGCCGCGGACATGAAGCTCCAGAAGCGGATCTGCAACGACGCGCCCTATTACGTCCTGGGGCCTCTGCCCACGGACATCGCGCCGGGCTACGACCACATCGTCGGGGCGATCGGCGGGGCGATCGCCGCAGCCAGCGGCGCCGATTTCCTCTGTTATGTGACCCCGGCCGAGCACCTGGGCCTCCCCACGGTTCAGGACGTCCATGAGGGGGTGATCGCCTCGTGCATCGCGGCCCATATCGGCGATCTGGAAAAGGGGGTCAAAGGGACGTGGCAGAGGAACGAAAAGATGTCCAAGGCCAGGAGGACCTTCGACTGGGAGACGATGTTCAAGCTCTCCATCGATCCGACAAAGGCCCGGAGGGTCAGATGCCTGACCGAGGACAAGGACAGGGACGTCTGCACGATGTGCGGGGAGCTGTGCGCCATCAAGACGTACAACCGCTTCGTGGAGGGCACCCCGGCGGCTTGAGCCGCCGCATCACAGCGCCGCCCCTTTCACGAATCGCCTGAATGCAAAAAGCCCCGGTGATCTTTCGATCACCGGGGCTTTCTTTTTGTGTGTTCCTTAAAATGCTTTGGGTGTCAAGTCTCGACACCTGTGCGGCTTAATCCCAATTGGTCAGCGGCAGCTGACGCAAACCGCGAGGTCCTCAATGGGCACGCCCGACGTTTTGCTGATGAATGCCAGCTGGTCCTCGGGGGCGAAGTAGCGGCCGCAGACCTTGCAGGTCTTCATCTTAAAGGTCCGGCCCCAGATCTTCCGTATATCGCCGGATTCCGAGGTCTCCATCTCGATATGACCGGAGGGGCAGACATAGGCGCAGGCGCCGCAACCGATGCAGGAGACCGAATCCTCCTGGAACGGTGTGCAGACGTTCTTTTCCGACCCCCGGTAGGAGAAGCCGATCGCGCAGACCCCGACGACCTTCTCGCAGGTTCGCACGCACATCCGGCAGAGGATGCACTTCGAGCTGTCCTTATCCGGTGTGAACCGGAGTTCCGGTTCGATGCCCAGTTCTGCCGCCAGTTCCTTGAGCTGCACCGATTCGGGACAGCGCGCCAGCAGGAGCTGGAGGACGAGGCGGCGGACCTCTATCACCCGCTCGCTCTTCGTATCCACGATCAGGCCTTCGGCAACGGGATAGAGGCAGGACGTGACGATGCGCGTCCTTTTGCCCTGCTTGGCCTCAACGACGCAAAGACGGCATGCCCCCGAGGGTTCAAGGGATTCATGGGAACACAGGGTCGGGATGACGATGCCGTTCTCTCGGGCGACCTCCAGTACGGTTTGCCCGTCCTCCGCTTCGATCTTCTTATTGTTTATCGTCAGATTGATCATTTTTCTACCTTACCTCACGATGATAGCATCAAATTTACAGCTTTCCCTGCAGGCGCCGCACTTCGTACACTTCTCCGTATCGATGGAGTGGACCTTCTTCCTTTCGCCGCTGGCCGCCCCGGTGGGACAGACCTTGCTACAGACGGTGCAGCCCGTGCATTTTTCCGCGTCCACGCTGTAGGTGATCAGGGCCTTGCACACCCCCGCCGGGCAACGCTTTTCCTTGATGTGCGCCTCATACTCGTCACGGAAATACCGGATCGTGCTCAGGACGGGATTCGGGGCGCTGCTTCCCAGGGCGCACAGGGAGCCGTCGATGATGGCCTTGGACATCTTCTCGAGGAGCTCGACGTCCCCTTCCTTCCCCTTGCCGTCCGCGATATCCGCCAGGATGTCCCGCATGCGCCGGACCCCTTCGCGGCAGGGAACGCACTTGCCGCACGACTCCGAGACCAGGAAGTTGGTGAAGTACTTGGCCACGTCGACCATGCAGTTGCGCTCGTCCATGACGATCATGCCGCCGGAGCCCATCATTGAGCCAATCTTGGTCAGCTCGTCGAAATCGACGTGCATATCGAGGTACTTCTCGGGGATGCAGCCGCCCGAGGGTCCGCCGGTCTGGATCGCCTTGAATTTCCGGCCGTCGGGAATCCCGCCGCCGATCTCGAAGACGATCTCGCGCAGCGTCGTCCCCATCGGGACTTCCACAAGACCCGTGTTGTTGATCTTGCCGACCAGGGAGAAGATCTTGGTCCCCTTGCTCCCGGCGGTGCCGATCGAGGCGTACCAGTCGGCGCCCTTCTCGATGATGAACGGGACGTTCGCCCAGGTCTCGACGTTGTTGAG
>Ga0172371_10000878_pt1 | contig 47464 bp, 30 predicted proteins | sample Lak12m_FD_114543 | JGI IMG/M metagenome (GOLD analysis project Ga0172371, IMG submission 114543) | Freshwater microbial communities from Kabuno Bay, South-Kivu, Congo - kab_022012_12m | ecosystem: Environmental > Aquatic > Freshwater > Lake | place: Democratic Republic of the Congo: South-Kivu... | reverse complement strand
GGAACATCATAAGGATGAATCCAATAAGGATTATGGGAATATGATATTAGAATAGATTTAAAAAAATTCATTTTTTTACCTTCTTTTAAAACTATGGATTTTTAATCCATAGTGGTTTATTTGAGCATAAAGATAGTATTTTTTGTAACGACATGAATAAGATATGTTTTTCTCAAATCTTATTCTAAGTTCTGCTGGGATCTGGCTATTTTATTGCAAATGTTGGTTGATCATTAGTTAGGTGTTGCAATAAAAATTTTTACAAATAAAATATCGGCAGCGCACAACAAAACAACAATCGTCAGGTTATTTGAAATTATCAAACTAAGCGAAATGTACCGGGTTTACGGTAACAGGATTTAAAACTTTAATATAATATCGATATGGCAATAATTAAAACAGTAGAGCCAGGAGAAGCAACCGGAAAGGTAGCTGCCATTTACAAGATTTTTGAAGAAAAAATGGGTTTTGTCCCCAATGCGTTTCAAATCAGGTCGTCAAGCCCGGAATTATTGCAGGGGCAAGCCAATGCACTGGGTTACTACTGGAATCACGAAACTTTAAGCCGCAAATTGCAGGCATTTATCAGGCTAACCACATCGATAGCTTATCGGTGCGAATATTGCGTAAACATGAATACAGGTATGCTGTTGCAGTCTGGTGTGACGCCTGAAGAAATTGAAGCCACGAAAAAAAATCCCTTAAATGCTTCGCTAAGCGAAAAAGAGGCTGCCATGCTGGCATTTGTGGTGAAAGTGATCAAGGACTCGAATTCGACAACTGCGGCCGATATTGATCACCTCCGTGAATTGGGATGGACAGATAAGGATATACTCGATGCTACCTGGAATGCGGCATCTCAGGTATCGTCAGATATGATTTTTAATGCTTTTAAGATTGATGCCGATTAAGGCCCGACGTAGCTCACAACAAGGCAAAACCTGACAAGACAGCAAAGCTTGTCAGGTTTTTCTCTTTTTAGATGGTCCCATCTTTTTTGGCTTCGTTCAGGTTATCTTCGTGGCTTTTCACGAGTGCTCGCACATTTTTATATTTTTCCCAGTCGAACCTGCGCAGGAAACGATCGGCAGCCTGTGCACCACGGAGGAAAAGATCAATTTTCGACGGATCATCAATGCCAAAATTAAGCCAGTCGTGCGTTCCGATGTCGATATTCTCGACAAGCATTTCGTAATCGGGATTACGTAAAATAAAATCGTAATCGTGCAGATGCCTGATCGAATTAAACATGGCACCAAACAAGTTTACAGGTGAGGTTATTTTATTGGGATCGTTGCGATCGACACCAAGCCTCACACCAAATGTTGGAAGTCGGGGTATAATCGATTTATTATGGAAAACATCGATCGGGAAATTCGACATCAGGCCGCCATCCACAAAATAAACCTTTCCGGGAACGGGGCCGGTATATTTGGCAAGATTGTACCAGTTATCCAAAGCAGGCCCGCCCTGTGGCAGGTTGTTCACAATAAAAGGCGTGAAAAAATAGGGTACCGACATGGATGATCTCACGTATAAGGCCGGGTTAACTTTTTCCGGTTCTTCCCAGTACAACGATCCCATCCTCGGGAATTCTACCTTGGTTTCGGTGGTGAGGTCGGAAGCGATTACACAAAACCTTGGCTTCAGTCCATCCGCGGTTTTATCAATACTTTCCCTGATTTTTAAGCCTTTCGGAGCACTCCCGAAATAACGATTGAGGTCAGCCGTAGTTGCAATGTTGTTGGCTTTTAAGATGCCGGTGAGCCAGTTCAGGAAATTGTTTCCGGGATTTAGCCCCAGATCGTTTTTAAGATTGTCGATTACCTGGGTGCCTTTGAAGAGCATTTTTAAAACGCCTGCTTTTTTGACCAGTGCATTTACAAAATCCTTTGCATCTTTATCGCCATCCACGAATTCGAGCAGGTTTTTATTGGCAAGCACTTCCACAAGTTTTTCGGCCTTCGGTGTTGAAACATCCCCCATTCCGGCTAACAGCAAAGCATTGATGGAACCTGCAGAGGTACCGGCAAGGCTGAAAAAACGAAGTCCCATCTGCTCGAGCACATAATTGTAGCCGATCAGGGCCACACCAAGCACGCCGCCACCTTCCATCACGAGTTCAACATATTGGTGGCCGGCTTCATCCAGCACATCCGAATATTCCTTTTTGTCGTAACCATCTTTAAGCAAATCGCTTACAAGGCGATACACAGTCGGATTTTCAGTAAACTCTTTTGTATTCATAATATCAGGGTTTTAGTTATTCAATAACACAATAACAAATGTTTGATTCATTTTGTTTTTATCCGTTAAATAATCCGCCCATTGATCTATCAAAGATGACAAATTACAATCTTTTTCTGGTATATCCTAAGAAATTGAGCTCATTATGATTTCGAATTCCTTCCTTTTTACTGGCTTTTGAAACCAGAGGCCGGCAAAAATTATAATATAGATGACATATTTGTAAATTTGCATAAATTGAAAATGATGAACAGGCAGGCTTTAATCAAAAACTCAATCATTAAAATCAGTCAGTTACCCGATGTTAAAATAAACGAGGTTAACGATTTTATCGATTTTTTACCTGGCAAGATTGATGACAATACCATCCGCGAAGGCATTCAAATTAGCATCCGGTTCGAAATCATGTGATTTTTTAAACGATGAGGATGCCCTTTATTCAGTTAATGATTTAAAAGAAAGATATAAGTCATAATTTGATTAAAATCCCGAAACTACAGTAAATAATAAGCATAATAATTAACAAAAAATTAAAGTATGGAAATTAGAAAAGTTGAAGATAAAACAGCGTAAGCACAAAACTATTTATTGAATAGTGAAACAGTAAAAGTTGATGTTAAATATGAAATTGGAATATTTCATTGTTGGGAGTAAAATCGTGATGGCGATTATAGTAAAGGTTATGCAATAGTAGAATTAGAAAATGGTAAAGTTGGAAGGTTTGAAGTTGAAGATAAAATATTTTTATCTTAAGAATAAAAACACTTTATATATGATTTAAGAGTTACCACATATAGTAAATTATAAATTACTGAATAAATAACATCACACAACACGCCTTTGCCTCAATGGCATGGGCTTGGTTTTTTCTTGCGAAAAAAAACAGAGAACATTAATTTGTTTTGTATCTGTAAAGTTCAGTCATTGAATCTCAAGCCACTATTGTAAGCATGGGAACGTTATTCAAAAACATTTGCAATTTCCAAGAATTTCTCCATTTGCTCCTATAATCATAATTCATAAATCACAAATTTTAAATCACAGAATTATGGCCTCAACTTCCGAAACAGGAAATACCTGATTAAATCTAAAACCTTTGTGTAAGGTTAAAATATATGCGGTTATATGTAGTACTCTTTTCGAAGGTACCTTCGTAATTCAGTGAGCCATAGAGTTTTTTGTATATTTTCCAGGTCAGGTCGATTTCACCCATGTTTTGAACCAATTTACTTTCGTAGGTGGTGAACTTGTAATCGACATATTTGTAGCTAAGCCCCCCGGATAATTTTCCCGATATAATATCACGGTTAAGTCCAACGCTATAAATTTTACCCGAAAGATAGCCCGTTTCCATCCATGTTGCCGAAAGCGTTGCCATAGCATTGATTACCGGAACACGGCTAAATGTGATGTAACCGTACAAATTCTTTGAAGGAGCCGGATCTTCTTTACGGGAACGATAGCCGGCCCTTGCACCAAGCGAAACGCTTTTCAGCGGATGATAGTTAAGCTGGAAATTATATCCCTGAAGGGCGGACGACTCAAGCAGCCTTTCGATAATATTGGTTGCAAAGGTTTCGTAATAAATGATGTTTTGCCGTGCGCTGTATGAACCCGAAACCGAAACTTGTCTGTTAATCTTATATCTAACCGAAAAATAAACATTTGAAAGGCTCGGGGAGTTATCCTGGCTAAAGGTACTGTCCACTTTGTTCAATACTTTTTTATAAAGATCGAATTCGATGGATCCAAAAAGGTACAGATTCTTAATCAGCATATTGGAATGTTGAAAATAGGCGAACCTGCGGTCGGTTTTTCCATTATATTCCTGTTCGATGATGGCCATTGAATTTTGCATATTGCCATTTTTGGTGGCATAATCGTGGGCAAAATAGCCGCCAAACTGGAATAGTTTTGCATTAAAGCTGTAATCGATATAATCGGGCCGGGTGCCGGCAACGATACCATAGGAAATGCTTTTGTGTTTTTTCTCAAACTGCAGGCCATCAATTGCACCCACATTTGATAGTTTTGGATTAATCTTTCGTCCGAACCAAAGGTTGGTATTCGCATTGAAATCATATTTAAACGCCAGGCTATAAATCTTTAATCCGTTGAAAATATTGCTTTTTATTTCGCTCCATTCTTTATTTTTATGGACAAACGAAATATAACTCTCAGCCGATAATTTTGAGTTTCCAAGGTTTTTGGCATTTAAAGTCAGGGTATATCGCATTCTTAAGGAATTATCAGCAGTTGTATTCGAAAAATTAGCATACGATGAAACCGACGCACGACCGGAGATTACCTGTTTCGGTTTCTTAGGCAAAGGTTTTTCCGTTGCAACAGTATCCTTTTTTACATCTGGTGGTATTGTAACTGTTGATTGACTTTCGCCTGTTTTTACGGGAGCTTCAGTCTTTTTGGGTTTTTGTTTGGAATAAACCTTATCCGAAACCAAAAACTGCCGATCGCCGATTGGCAGACAAACACATGAAATGGACGATAAATTCGTAACCTTCAGCACAGGAATAAGTTGATCGTTTTGTTTTATAAAAAGGGTATCACCTACGGCAATATTTTCGGTCGATCTGAAATTAACGTAAATATTTTGCGTGGTTATATACGAAATACTGCCTTCTTCGGGCTCAGACAAAGTTTGACCTTTGAGGTTCAATCCAACTAAAACTAAAACTAACGTTACAATTAAGTATCTCATCATTATACTTTTAGTTACGGTTTAAAGGTTTTAACATTTTTGCTCCTCCACCACCATTTGGATGACACTGTAAACAGGCTATGCTGTTGTACTGATATCCGGATACGCCATTATGTTCCTGGTTTGTTGAATTTTGCGGATGACAGTTCGTGGTACACGTAAATACCGAGAAATCGGCCGGATTTGGATGGCAATCGGAACAGGCATCCCATTTTCCATGATGTTCGCCGCTATAAATTGGAAAATATTGCTGATCATGATTAAACGTGGAGGGTTGCCATGCACTTTGGGAATGGCAGGTTTCGCAATCGGTCGGGAATTGTGCCGAAGCGTGATTTGGATTTGTTGTCTGGTTGTAATTTGCCGAATGACATCCGAAACAGGTATTCGGTGTATTGTTGTAATTACCATTGTGGCAGGTGAAGCAATCGTTGGCAATGGAGGCATGAGCTCCCTGCAAAACATAATATTGGTTATGAATGGCAAATGTTGCCGGTTTCCAGTCCGGATTTGTGGTGTGACAGCTCGCACAATCGGTAGGAATGGAAAGTGCCGTATGGTTCGGATTGGTTGTCTGGTTATAATTGTTGATATGACAACCGGAACATACATTTGGGGTATTGTTATAATTTCCCTGGTGGCAGCCAAAACAATCGCTGGCAACAGTTGCATGGCCACCTGTGAGCGGGTAAAACTGGTTATGAATGCCAAAAGTTGCAGGTTTCCATCCCGGATTTGTTGTGTGGCAGGTCGCACATTCGGTTGGCAGACCAAGTGAATTATGATTGGGATTTGTGGTCTGGTTAAAGTTAGCACTGTGGCAGGCCACACATTCGGTGGGTGTTCCAGCATACCCATTGGCATGGCAATCGATACAATCGAGTGTAAGATGTGCGCCCGTCAACGGAAAGTTCGATGTGTTGTGATTAAAACTTCCTCCGCCATTTCCGGTAGGATGGCAGGCATAACAAGCATCGCTGTTGTAAACATAACCGGTTACATCGCTGTGCTCCTGGTTTGTCGAATTCTGTGAATGACAATTGGTTGTGCAGGTAAATACCGCAAAGTTCGTTGGGTTCTGATGGCAGTCGGAGCAAACATCCCATTTCCCGTTATGACTTCCTGAATAAATCGGGAAATATTGCCCATCGTGATTAAAGGTCGAAGGTTGCCATGCTGTTTGTGTATGGCAGGTTTCACAGTCGGTTGGGAATTGTGCCGAAGCATGATTTGGATTTGTTGTCTGGTTGTAATTTGCCGAATGGCAGCCAAAACATGTATTCGGTGTATTGTTGTAGTTACCGTTGTGGCAGGTAAAGCAGTCGTTGGCAATGGAGGCATGAGCGCCCTGTAAAACATAATACTGGTTATGAATGGCAAAAGTTGCCGGTTTCCAGTCCGGATTGGTTGTATGACAACTTGCGCAATCGGTAGGAATGGAAAGTGCCGTATGGTTTGGATTGGTTGTCTGGTTATAATTGTTGATATGACAACCGGAACATACATTTGGTGTATTGTTATAATTTCCCTGATGGCAGCCAAAACAATCGCTGGCAACAGTTGCATGGCCACCGGTGAGCGGGTAAAACTGGTTATGAATGCCAAAAGTTGCAGGTTTCCATCCCGGATTGGTGGTATGGCAGGATGCACAATCGGTGGGTAAGCCCAGCGAATTATGATTTGGGTTTGTAGTCTGGTTAAAGTTAGCACTGTGGCAGGCCACACATTCGGTGGGTGTCCCTGCATAACCATTTGCGTGGCAATCGATACAATCGAGTGTAAGATGTGCGCCCGTCAACGGAAAGTTAGACGTATTGTGGTTAAAGCTTCCGCCGCCACTGCCGGTAGGATGGCAGGCATAACAGGCATCGCTGTTGTAAATATAACCGGTTACATCGCTGTGTTCCTGGTTAGTCGAATTTTGCGGGTGACAGCTTGTTGTGCAGGTAAATATCGCAAAGTTTGATGGATTCTGATGGCAGTCGGAGCAGGCATCCCATTTGCCGTTATGGTGTCCGGAATAAATCGGGAAATATTGCCCGTCATGATTAAATGTCGAAGGTTGCCACGCTGTTTGAGTATGACAGGTTTCGCAGTCGGTTGGGAATTGTGCCGAAGCATGATTTGGATTTGTTGTCTGGTTGTAATTTGCCGAATGGCAGCCAAAACATGTATTCGGTGTATTGTTGTAGTTACCGTTATGGCAGGTGAAGCAATCGTTGGCAATGGAGGCATGAGCTCCCTGCAAAACATAATATTGGTTATGAATGGCAAAAGTTGCCGGTTTCCAGTCCGGATTTGTGGTGTGACAGCTCGCACAATCGGTAGGAATGGAAAGTGCCGTATGGTTCGGATTGGTTGTCTGGTTATAATTGTTAATATGACAACCGGAACATACATTTGGTGTATTGTTATAATTTCCCTGGTGGCAGCCAAAACAATCGCCGGCAACGGTTGCGTGTCCACCCGTTAAAGGGTAAAACTGGTTATGAATAGCGAAAGTCGCCGGTTTCCAACCGGGATTTGTTGTGTGGCAGGTTGCACAATCGGTTGGCAGGCCAAGCGAATTATGATTTGGGTTTGTAGTCTGGTTAAAGTTAGCACTGTGGCAGGCCAAACAATCCGTTGGTGTTCCTGCATATCCATTGGCATGGCAATCGATGCAATCGAGTGTAAGATGTGCGCCCGTTAACGGAAAGTTTGAGGTATTATGATTAAAACTTCCACCACCACTTCCGGTAGGATGGCATGCCAGGCAGGCATCGCTGTTGTATGCATAACCGGCTATATTGTTGTGTTCCTGATTTGTCGAATTCTGCGGGTGACAGGTTGTGGTGCAGGTAAATATCGCAAAGTTTGAAGGATTCTGATGGCAATCGGAGCAGGCATCCCATTTGCCGTTGTGCTTACCGGAATATATTGGAAAATATTGCCCGTCATGATTAAATGTCGAAGGCTGCCATGCATTTTGGTTGTGACAGGTTTCGCAATCAGTCGGAAATTGTGCCGTTGCATGATTGGGATTGGTAGTCTGGTTATAATTTGCCGAATGGCAGCCAAAACATGTATTTGGGGTGCTGTTATAATTACCATTGTGGCAGGAAAAACAATTATTGGCTATGGAAGCATGAGCACCCTGTAAAACATAAAATTGATTATGGATGGCAAATGTTGCCGGTTTCCAGTCCGGATTGGTGGTATGACAGCTTGCACAGTCGGTCGAAATTCCAAGCGTATTATGGTTTGGGTTTGTTGTCTGGTTGTAATTTGTGTTGTGACATGCTACACATTCAGTCGGTGTCCCGGCATAACCATTGGCATGGCAGCTTATGCAGGTTATTGTCGTATGGGCCCCCGTCAATGGGAAACTCGTTGTATTGTGATTAAATCCACCCTGACCTTCTCCTGTAGGGTGACATGCGTAACAAGCTTCACTGTTAAAGGAATACCCGCCGATTCCATTGTGTTGCGGATCGGTTTGTGCCTGATTGTGGGTATGGCAGTCGATACAACTAAATTGGGCATAATTTGTTGGATTTGTGTGGCAATCGGTACATAAATTCCACTCCCCATTGTGTTTTCCCGAATATATTGGGAAATATTGCCCGTCGTGATTGAAGGTCGAAGGTACCCAGGCTTCATTATTATGGCAGGTTTCGCAATCGGTCGAAAACTGGGCGGTTAAGTGTGGCGGATTGGTGGTTTGATTGTAAACGGTTAAATGGCAACCGACACAAGTATTCGGAGAGTTTACATAATTTCCCTGATGACAGGAGAAACAATCGGATGCCACCCTTCCATGAGCACCTGATAAAATGTAATAATTATTATGCGTCGGGAATGTAGCGGGTTTCCACTCCGGATCGGTAGTATGGCATGTTTCACAATCGATACCGATATTGTTTTCGGTATGATTAGGATTTGTGGTTTGATTATAATTGTTGATGTGGCAATCCGAACAAACCGTTGTGGTTCCGGCATATCCGTTTGCATGGCAGCCTGAACAATCTGCTGTAATATGTGCACCGGTTAAGGGAAAACTTGATGTATTATGATTAAAGCCGCCTTCGGCATTCCCGGTAGGATGGCATTCAAGGCAGGCAGCACTGTTGTAAATATATCCGCCAACTTCGCGGTGATGGTTATCCATATCCGACTGATTATGGGCATGGCAGTCGATGCAGGTATTCTCAGCGTAGTTTGAAGGATTTTTGTGGCAATCCGTACAGAGGGTCCATTCGTTGTTATGTTTTCCTGAGTATATCGGGAAAAATTGTGCATCATGTATTCTGAATTCTGCAGGTTTCCAGCCAGGTTTTGTGGTATGGCATTCGATGCAATTGGTCGAAAGGTCAGCCGTAATATGATTCGGATTTGTTGTCGAATTGTAATCAGGCTGATGGCAGGATACACATTCGCCCGAAATATTATAGATTCCACCAACATGGCATCTGCTGCAATCGTTTATTGCGTGGCCATCGGTAAGCGGGAAAAAATTATGATTAATACTGGCACCGGTCCAGGTGAAAGCATTCATCAAATGGCAGTCGGTACAATTGGTCGAGTAATTTCCCTGCACATGATTTGGGCTGGTTGTGGCCAGATAATTGGCCTGGTGACAATCGAAACATTCTACTCCAAGTGGTTCAAATCGCAGAAGTGATGCTGAAGGATGACAAGAATAACAATCGGCAGTAGCATGGGCACCAAGAAGTGGGAAACGGCTTTCCTGATGGAGTTGTGTAATATTCGGGATGATCCATGATTTAGGTGTGTGGCATCTGGCGCAATCCAATCCAACTGTTTGATAATGCATATCGGTATGACAGGAAACACATTCGGGCTCTGCTTTTGAAAACACCAGTGAGATATGGCACAATTTGCAATCAACCGACTGGTGCTGCCCTTCAAGGGGAAAACTGGTTTTATTATGGTCGAAAGTATAGGTTCCCTTTTCCATTTTCCACCCTTTTGGGTTATGGCAATCCGCACAACTGATCTTTAACTCATCTCCATGCGGCGATTGCGCCTGAAGTCCGAGAGCCAGTACCATGAACAATATCAATGATGACAAGTTTCGCATTTGAAATCCTCAAATTTATATTGTACAAATGTTGTTTGTTCGATTTGTTTTTCCTTATGGCATTTGTTACAAGCGACGTGTTTGTGATGACCATCCAGCACAAACCGTGTTTTGTTGTGATCAAAATTGTTTATTTTCCAGTTATCAAATTGATGACATCTTTTACAATCGGTAACTCCATTCCTCTCAAACTGTTTAAAGTGGGTATCTTTATGGCAGGTGATGCATTCGGTGCTTAAACCTGAGAATCTTTGCTGTTCGTTCCCTTCATTATCTTTCACAAAATGACACGATTTACAGCTTTGTTTCTGATGCGCACCCAAAAGTTCAAATCTGGTTTTTGCATGATCAAAGTTTACCTGGTTCCAGGTAACGACAGTATGACAACTCATACAATTTTTATCCGGATAAAATTTCTCATCGATTTTGTCCTTGTGAATATCTGTGTGGCAATCGCTGCAGCGTATTCCGATCTCTTTGAAACTCCATTTTTCCTGCTTTTTATGGCATGTAAAACAGGGTGTGGCAAGATGCGCACCTTCTAACCTGAAGTTGCCTGCATTATGTTGCTCAATCGTATATGAGAATTCCTTGAAACCTTTAACACTGTGGCATTCGCTGCAGTCGGGTGATACACCCTGTTTGGCAAACTGCTTATAGTGATAATCCTGATGGCAATCGGTGCAATGGGAATATTTGAGTGGATCGGTCAATTTGGTTTTATGGCACGATTTACAGGCAACCGTTTTATGCTTTTCTTCGAGTTTATATTTCGTTTTATTATGGTCGAAATTATTGATTCCCTTGATATTGTGAAATGATTCTTCGTTATGACATTCGCTGCAGTCCGGACCAAACTGGTTATGATGAACATCGGCATGGCAACCCGAACAATTGGCAAACTTTACACCTGCAAATTCCTGGAATTTCTTTCCATTTTTGGTCTCCGTCTTATGGCATTTCAGGCAATCAAGACCCTGATGTTTGCCTTCCAGTTTAAACCTGGCTTTTTGATGGTCGAATTTTGATGCAGGTTTAAACAAATCAAAATTATGACAATCGGCGCAGTTTTTTGAAAGTGTGTTTTGATGGTAATCCTCATGACAGGTCAGACATGCGGTATTTAAACCGAGATAAGTAAACTTTTTTGATTTTATTTTCTGATCGGTCATGAAATCCGGCTTATGACAATCTTTGCACTCTTTCCTGGCATGTTTGCCTTGCAAACTGAAACCGGTTAAGGCATGATCAAATTTATCTTTATCAAAACGAATGATTTCAAACTTCCTGCCATGATGGTCGTTGTGGCACGATACACATTCCTTGCCTCGTATCTCGGCAGATGCATGATATCCTTTTTGCTGATCAACCCGCGTTTTTAATTCGGTATGACACTCGAGACATTTTTCGTTTGAAACTTTTTCTCCCAAAACATGGCACTTTGTGCAGTTTGAAATCCCTTCCAGATCAGCATGCACCTCTGCCAGATCACCCGGAGAAATCTGTGCCTTTATGGGATTGAGAAGCGTTGTAACGAAAAAGATGATGAAAAAAACAGAACCGTTCTTCATATCAAATTTAAATACATGCATAATTCTATACCTCTCTATCGTTCCGACAAATTTCCTTTATTTGAAAACTGACTAAAAAGTGCCAGCTTTCAAATATCAATATTACAAATTTTTCTAATCTAAAAATTAATTTTTTGGAATTTCGAAAGTAAAGGTAATCATTCGCCTAATGTTTCAAAATAGCCTCACCAAATTTCTTGGTGATGTGTAAACCTACCTTCTGTAAAAATTGAGTCGGTAACTCACCGCCGGCAAAGATAAACACGAGATCATTTTTTACTTGCACAGTTTCTCCTCCAACGGATGTGGTCATTGTAATTTCATTTTCACGGATCGATAAAACATTGGTGTTAAATCTCACATCTACCAAGCCTTTGGCGATAGCTTCGCTGATGCGTTGGCTGTTTTTTGGTTTTATTCGCTGGAAAACCTCATTACGGTACGAAAGGATGACTTTGTTTTGTTCTGCAAGCATTAATGCCGATTCCACAGCCGAGTCGCCGCCACCAATGACGACTACATTTTTTCCCTGAATAAGTTCCGGTTCTAAAAGCCTGTAAGCAACTTTTTCGGTATTCTCACCGGGAATATTCAATTTACGTGGTGTACCACGGCGTCCTATCGACAAGAGTACCGAAGCGGCAGTAAATTCTTCACCGTTTAACGTAACAACTTTGAAATGTTCGTTTTCCGAAACGATGGATTCAACTTTTGTATTTTCCTTTATTTCGATTTCACTCTGTGACAGCACCTTTTTCCATAACTCGAGCAATTCGGTTTTACTTGTCTCGTAAAGCTTCAGTTTGCCATAAATGGGCAGATCCATTGCTGAAGTCATTACAATTTTTGATCTTGGAAAAGTGAATACTGTACCACCCAGGGTATCCTGCTCCAGTGTTAAAAAATTAAGATGGTGTTTTTTCGCCATGAGTGATGCAGAAATACCGGCTGGCCCGGCACCAATAATAATCAGGTCGTAGGAGGCGTGATGATGTTTTTTAATTGATTTCCTGATGTTTTCGACAGCCTGCTTTCCCTGTTCCACAGCATTTTTTATCAGACCCATTCCTCCCAATTCGCCGGCAATAAAAATTCCGGGTACATTGGTTTCGAAGTTTTGGTTTACGTGAGGAAGCTCAACACCACGTTTTTCGGTTCCGATACACAATGTGATAGCCTGGGTAGGGCAGGCATGAAAGCAGGCACCATGCCCGATACAGTGGGATGCGTTGATTGTTGTCGCCTTCCCGTTTCTAATCCCCAGAATATCTTTTTCGGGGCAGGCTGCAATGCAGGCCCCGGTCTGAATACAACTGTTTACATCAACAACAGGATGCAGGGATATGGGTTCGTACAGACCTTCCTGTTTTGCCAGTTCGATTTTTGCTTCAACTCTTTTTGAATCTCGTTTCTGCTTACGCAGATAAATAATTACTACAACAAGGCAAAGCAGTGAAGCCGAACCATAGATCAGAATTTTTTCGATAATTAATTCCATAGTTAAAAAATCCATCTAAAACCAAAAGTAACCGTAACCGCAACATGAATTATCATAATTATCAGCATTACTATGGCAAAGGGCAGATGAGCCACGTGCCAGTATTTGAACAAGTTCTGCATAGTTACAAGCCGATCTATCCGGCGGTTGAGTGAAATTTCATTTTTCACCAACTTCAGTACACTCCGGTACTGTTCCCGCGATAGTTTATTTTTCTTAAGAACTTTACGTATCTGATGAATTGAAACTGAATTTTTATCTGTCCTTTTTGTTGATTCCACGATCACATTGTAACTTTCCTGATCCAGGTTGTATGAATTTCGGATAATTCCTCCAATATCACTTTTCATATCCCGAACTTCGCTCAAGCTTAACTCCCGGCCTTCGATGGTTCTTGGGATCTGAATATAAATAAATCTTCCGATGATACCACTTAAAAATACGGCAACCATACTCCAGAAACTTATGGCCACCAGGCCACCAAATTTAAACGAAGTATGATACAAAACCAAGATTGGTCCCAGTGTGCAAAGGAAAATATGAAATTCGAGCCAATATTTTAAGGTTCCCAACCTCGAAAAAAACCTGTATCTTTTTCTGACCATATAAGAGGAAACCCCGATAATCATCAACAAAGAGCCCAATATCCCGAAACCGTGACCATAAATTCCACTTGGCTTAAGCAGGATGTGATTGGGGTTAAAGAACCTTTCTTCAAGGTTTAATCCGTAATACGAATACCCAAAATAACCTATGGCACCAAAACTTAAAACCACGATTAGCACCATTATGGTGATGTAAATTATATGAACGCTTTTCGACATTTAAATTTAATTAATTGATACAAAACTCCGGCGCAAGGTAAAGTTTTTACTATTGTTACCTGTTGACCAATGATAATTTAGAAACTATCCAATTGTGATTTCAAATCTGATAAATAAAAAACGGAACCTAAAAATATGCCCATTAAACGCGTTTTAAATACTTGATTTTGTAATTCCAAGTAAAAATGATTGAGTTAGCAGTTGCGAAAATTAACGTAAAAAAAGTTAAATAATTATGCTTTGAAATTTTCAGCTATCAAATGAACTGATTTTAGAAGGTTTTCAAAAGCTGTTGTAAAAGACCCTGGTCCTGCAGAATGGAACTGGTCGGTGATCACTTTAGGTTGATATTCAGTATTTTCAGTTTCCGGAGATATTTGTCAGTATTCACAAATCTGTCCGGGATACACTGGTAAACCGAACCGTGATCCAGCCATCCATTGATTGTTGCCGGTGGAATCGTAGCGACCTTCTGGTGCTCGATTTGTTCATCTTTTAGTCTCACTTTTTATGGATATTTTACCAGACAATCGTAACCACTGATTGTCCGGTAAGGGTATAGTTGAAATTCCGGAAATCCTGTTTTACGTTAAATACTTTGTTGTCGTTGCTGTAGTTACAAACAACCATCACTTTTGAGCCATCCATATTCTGAAAAGCGACCACACCGATATTCGATAAAGTCTGTGGAACGTTTGTCGAAATCCGCACAGCACCCGGTCTTACATATTTCGAAAAATGAGCAATCGAATAGTACTCAACATTGTTGCTGATCTGTCCGAAGGTGTTGTTGATTGTAATAACCCCGCGGCAATCGGAACAACCATTGTTTTGGGGACCATTGTTTTGGTCGAGTGCCAGATTCCACAACAACGCCGTTTTTGACCAGTTCAGAGCCGTACCGATAAAAATGTTCTGCATGTTCCACATCAGGTTACCACTAAAATCGGTAGCCCAGGCACCACCCGAAATTTCGGTAAAATATAAATCTTTGTCAGGATGGGCATCATGTACTGTTGTCATAGCCGAAACATCTCCGGCATAAGCATGAAATGCCGATCCTGAAATGTAATTCCGTGCTGTTGGATCGTTCAATATCGAAATGGCGTAATTGGTATTGTCCCAGTTATGGTCGTAGATAATTATTTTGGACGTAATGCCAGATGCTTCAAATTTCGGACCCAGGTAGTTTTTGATAAAATTCAACTGATCAGCCGACTGCATTTCCATGCAAGGATAGCCTGCTGTAAAGTAAAGTGGTTCGTTCTGAATAGTAATGGCAGCAATGGTGATTCCTTCATTTTGCATTTCCTGTATGTATTTTACAAAATAGCTGGCATAAACGTCATAACAGGTAGTCTTTAACTTGCCACCTTTCATGCTTCCGTTTGTTTTCATCCATGCAGGCGGGCTCCATGGCGATCCCAACAGATTTATTGAAGGCGATACCTGAACAATCTCTTTCAGGACGGGAATTACATCAGCCTGATCATTTTCGAGCGAAAAGTGTTCGAGCGAAAAATCAGTCTGTCCTGCCGGCATATCATCGTAAGAATAATCTGAAAGTGAAAAATCGGAAGCTCCGATGGTAAGGCGAAGATATGAAATTCCGATTCCGGTTTCCGGATCAAACAGATCTTTCAGTTCAGCTGCACGTACAGTAGCATCTAATTTCTGATGTAACAGGTATGCAGAGGAGCCGGTAAGTGCAGCTCCAAAACCTTCCATTGTCTGGAATTTTGTAATGGTGTCAACTTCAATAACCGGATTATTTGTCGTGCTGGTCAGTTTTACCGAAAGATCGGTTTCCCTGTTGAAAAGTTTTGTTTTATTTCCTCTGGTAAGCCACACCATGGCTTTGCCGATTTCGGCATTTGGGTCACCTGCAATAACTTCCTCGCTATGAACATCGGTTGCACCGCCAGGCGAAGTAGCGGTTAGTGTAACAGTGTAAACACCAATTGCGGAGTAAATGTGTATTGGGTTTGTTTCGGATGAACCTACCGAATTATCCCCAAAATTCCAGGAAAGCGACTGATAATGTTGGGAAGTACTCGTAAATGTTACTTTCCGGACATTGGCAGAATCAACTTTGTAAGTGAAACCAGAAGTAACCTCCGGATCAGGATTCGTTACAGTCACATCTTCGCTATGAACATCGGTTGCACCACCGGGTGAAATAGCAGTTAACGAAACTGTGAAAACACCTGAACCTGAATAAATATGAACCGGGTTAATTTCGGATGAGACAGCAGAGTTATCGCCAAAGTTCCAGGAAAGTTTTTTATAATTTTCAGCAATACAGGTAAAGGTAACGATCCTGTAATCGGTAGTGTTCAAGGCATAAGTGAAACCGGACACAACTTTTGGTTCGGGAGAATCCTTTTTACAGGCTCCACTTTGGGCAATGATTAACAGAATTAGAATTGCTGCAAACGGCTTTAACATGTATCTCATAGCAAATTAATTAATTGTAAAATGAATTCCTGCGTGGCATATGACATTCAATCTGACGATAACACAAAAAGCATATAAAACACGCTTCAAAATGATAATGGAAAATGACAACGTGTTTTACATGCTTTTAGGTATTGGCTAATAATTAGTAGCCGATGTTCTGGACCAGTTTTGAATTTTTATCCATCTCAGCCTGAGGAATTGGCCATACCAGACGGTTTGGTGTAAGATTGTAGCCTAAAGGTGTTACACCGTCAGGTCCCTTGGCATTATTAATCACCTCAATGGCTCTGCCTGTACGTTTTAAATCGTACCAGCGAATTCCTTCAAAAGCCAGTTCAAGCCGTCTTTCTTTTTCGATGGCAAGCCGCATGGCATCCTGTGTATTGGCTGTCGTATTAGGCAAACTAACACGTGTTCTAATCTGATTAACGAAAAGTGCTGCGCCACTTACATCGCCTAGTTCATTCAATGCTTCAGCCTTTAGCAACAAAATATCCGCCAGACGAATGAAAATGTAGTTATTTGGGCTTGGTGAATCGGGAATGCGGTATTTATTGATAAATGGGTAATTAGTCTGAGGCCACTTTGAATCGCTCCATTTTCCGGTTACATCCATAAAAACGATCGAAGATGCTTTTCGGATGTTATCCTGCTCATCGTCAAAGGCTTTCACCAGGTCGTTGGAAGGAATATCGAATTTTTTCCAATCCATGCCTATAAACATGCTTACCCCCCAGTTCCCGCTTGAACTTGTGCCTTCGTAATTAATTTCAAAAATAGATTCTACAGAATTTTCGTGAGCATTATCCCAGAGTTGATCATATTCGGGCAATAAACTATAATTAGGATTGATAATCAGGGCATCACAATATTGCGATACTTTGTTCCAATCATGGGGTTCGATGGTAGCATAAACTTTAGCCAAAACCGCATTCACAGCTCCCTTGGTAACATAGTTTTTATTGACAGCAGTTACCGGAACATCGGGTAATGCAGTTTCAAGATCTTTAATAATCTGTGCATAAACCGAATCCACAGGTGTGCGTGGAGGAAATAACAAGGGAAGAATTTGCAGATTGAAGGTTCTTACTGAATTTAAAACGAGCGGAACATCACCCCAAAGCTGAACCAGCTGGAAATACATGAATGCCCTGATGAAGGACGCCTCGGCTTTTATTCCTTTTTTCCTTTCAGAAGTGAGCAAAGTATCGGTGACTGCATCCACATTGTCGATTACCAGATTGGCTTTTCCAATGGTCGAATACAAATATGCCCAATCGCGGGTTACATTCAGGTTGGTTGCGTCGATGTTATAATCATCAATCTGGAAGTTGGCCGGATTATCGGCCCCAGCGTAGGCATCGTCGGATTGAGCATCTCCATTTACAAAGTAATCCAGTTCAAAGTACTCATTTCTGAAATCACCGTAAACGCCGGCTAATGCAGCTTCCGCTTCGCTTGCCGATTTGTACAAAACCGAATCGGAGCTTAAATTTTCAACAGCAATGCCATCGGATACAGGCTTCAGATCGAGAAATTTCTCACACGAAAATAACGACAGTGCAATCAGTGCAATAAACAGTATGTTAAGTATTTTTTTCATGATAGAATTTTTTAATAAATTTTTTTTTCATTTTACTCTATGTGTATTAAGATATTTTAAAATTATAATATAATTTTTTTTATTTCTGCTATAAAGATAAGTTATTGTTCTAATTCATTATCGTCATTTTCTTTGAATAAGTCTTTTCCCCATTTACAAATATCGAATAAAGATAAACCCCGTCTTTCAAACCTTTTGCATCAAATTCGATAAAATGTGTGCCTTTCGGTTGCGTTCCTTCATCTATGGATTTGATTTTTTGACCGGTGTAGTTGTAAATATTCAATTGAATGACACATTCGTTCTCTATTTTGTACCAAATATTGGTAGTACCTGAAAATGGATTTGGGACATTTTGCAATAGCTCTCCTTCTTTTAATTCTGCTATGTTTCTATTCAAAGTTTCACTTTTGTGATCACCCGGAATTAATGAAAGCAAATAATTCCGGTTTTCGATGAATTGCTCTTTTGATGCAGGTTTAAACCCGGTCAGTTTTCCGGTATAGGCAGATTTGTAGCCGCTGTTTTCCATGACAAAATAAACATATCCCAGGTCAATGATGGCAAAAATGCTGTCTTCGAAGGATTCTGGCGATTGTATAATATTTTCACAATAGCCAATGGCATCAGACCAGTATTCGAGTTTTACATCACATTTTGAAACCAGATAATTACCCAATTTAGCCAATGCTGTGTCGGATTGTATCGTACTGTTGGTGGCATAATATTGTTTCAGGCTGTTGTAATCGTTTGTAGCAAATTTTTCCAATGCAAAGAGTTCGTGCAAGGCGGCTTTTGCAAATTTCGATTCCGGGTACTGATTTACAAGCAATTCGTACATGCTTTTTGCATCCGCAAAGTTTTCGGTTTCAAATAGGTTGTTTGCAGCTTCGTACATATCTTCGTCGGGTGAAGCACTAAGATTTTCATTATTTCCGGGACACCAGATTGGTGACCAAATATAACTGGAAGGATAAAAATCCTGTGCAGCATTGAAATTTACTCCCCAGCAATTATACCTGACATCCAAGCTGTTTAGTTCACCTAATCCGGCTGAATAATATACCAATGGATCGCTCGGTGCGCCTGCATTGTCCTCATCAATGATTACATTATATCGGAAGTAAATCGGGAAGCTGTTTTGTGAGGCATATACTTCGTAGGAGGTATTATCGGTTATTTCCTGAGTCTGATTGTTGCTACTCGCTCCGGAATTTCCATAAAGTCTGATATTGCTATTGTTACCAAACCAAGCCCCATACCTGTTATTGTTTATGTGATTACGATAAACCGACCCAAGTGAATTATATGCAATTATCCCGTTTTGGTTACAATTTGTAATGATGTTATCAATAATTTTTTGTTTTTTGGCTATGCCAAAACCGGATTGTGATAACTGAATACCGTTGTAATAGCCATCAATTGTATTATTTGAAATCTCATATTGAGCATAATTCCATAAGTCAATTGCAACCATAGTATAATCTGTTGTAAAACTACATTTGCTAATTGTTGCTGTATTGTTGTTGTCTTCGGTATTTTCGAGATAAAGCCAGGTGCGGTTGAAACTGGTATTATCGGTAACGGTTACGTTGCCACGGTGGGAATCAACAATATAACAGTCGTTAAATGTCGAATAGGTAATTGTAAGACTTTGCCCGTGATTGTGCAATCGGCATTTTTCAAAGGTAGTATTATCAAACACGGTTTGCAAACTTGTATTGTTCAAAAACACATCCCAAAGTGGACCGGTTGAAGTAAAAGTAACATTTTGTCCGATTTGAAAACCTCCATTCACGTTAATTTGGTTATTGGTATTTGTACCAATAAAAGAAACATCGTTTCCGATGATTAATTCAGAACCTGGATTTGATGATAATTTTGTATTTTCATTCCCAAAATACAATTCAATTTCGTCAGCTATTGTTAAATTTGCATCTTCAATCACTTCTATATCACCACCTAGTAAAAAACTCCTCTCCTGTTCCAAATTTGAATCATGATCAATTTTACCTGCAAAGCCGCAAAGCGTCTGAAATTCATCAAGACTGGTGGTATAATCTGTTTGAGGTGTTTCTTTCCAATTTGGTAGCGAATTTGGATATGGGTTAAAATACTCATATTCTGACCAGGTATCAAAATTATTGGCATAATCAAAAGCCTCATCCAACTGAATATAACCATCATTATTATCATCTGGAGAATAATCATCAGGATGAAAACCAAACAAAGGCACTTCTTCCTCAAATGGAAATTCACTAACAGAGTGACTCAATAACCAAGGGTATTTACTGTTTGGATAAAATCCTCTTAATGCTGCCGACCAATAATATGTAAACTCATCATATTTTAGGCCAGTAATGTATTTTTCACCATATCCCCATTCATTTATATCACAATCGGTATAGATTAACCGATTTTTGCATTTTGTACCATTATCATAAACATTCATCAAGTCAGCAATGAATCCACCCGAGTAGCATTGTTGCATTAAGAATATCATTTGCGAACAGTTTATCCCTTTTAAAGACTCTTCAAGTTCAAAGTCGTACAAAGGTATTGTCAAATTATTATTTTGGGGGTCAGGTAAACTTATTGATGAAATGTCGGTTCCATAACCTCCATCACCATGGTTTGTTACATAAACCAATAATTGGTCACCAGGCTTTAAAACGGGAACATTTGTATCTGTATTCATTTCACCAGACATATTCAAAAAGGTTTCCTCTATACGCTCTTTATAGGCAGGATAATCAATGTCATTTGAATATGGATAGCCATCAAAATCCTCCATATCATCATAATCAGGATTAGTTCCACTTCCAATATAAAAATGAACAAAGATGTTTTCTTTTTTATATCCGTAAACATCAATAAGCGTATTGTAAACTACAGCAACATCGTTCGAAAAACGATATTTGTCTATAGTGTCGTTAATGTTAGGATTATTATTGATTTTTCCACTTATCAATACTGCATAAAGGTTTGGATTTGGAGATAGACCAGTAACCACTGCCTCGGTATTAACAGGCAGATTTGCAGGGACTGGTACTGGAATTTCCAAAACTACGGTAAAATCGTCATTCACACCTAAAGGATAAACATTTTTATAAACAACTGAATAATCTCCTGTAGCTTGACTAATAAAGATGTATCTGCATGGATGGTTCCAATTTGCAAAAGGAAAGTCGTTTACAAAAAACACATAGTTATTTTCAAATGGATTCAAAATTAAGCTACCATCCGGTAGCTCAATATTTTCAGAACCGGTATATACATCCGTAGCAATGTAAAGGTTAATGTTACCTGTATCAGCCGGAAGAATTTCATTTAAAACCTTGTCGATGGCTTGCTGCCTTGTAAACTGAGCAAATGAAGGCCAAACAAGAAGGTTGATTAACATTATAAAAGCAAAGAACTTAAGTTTTTTCATAATAAGTTCTCCTGTTTATGAATTAAAAATAATTTTATTTATAAAGTTGCTTTTTCTTTCTAAAGTTAAATAAACAAAATAAATGCCTTTCTTACATTGATAGCCATTAGAATCTGTTCCATCCCAGTTTATGAAATGGGCACCTCCCTGCATGGTTCTACTGATTAATTTCGCTATTTGCTTACCCTGAAGATCATAAACAGACAATTCGACAAAAGCAGTTTCTTTTAATGTAAATTGAATATTGGTTTCGGTATTGAATGGATTTGGATAGCAGGTTAAAGCTGAATTAGTGATATCATTTTCAACAACAGCCACAATAGGATTTTCAACAAAGTTACCGTTTCCATCATTAAATAAAGCAATAAGTCGGGAAAAAGGATAATTACATAATGTAACAATATCGTTATGCCCATTTCCATCAATATCTGCACTTAGGGTTTGTTTTAAGGCTTCATAAGTACTTCCAAGAGGTACAATTTTGGGGTTACCAAGTTGAAAATCTCCTTTATTAAAGTAAATGATATATGCACTGGCAATACTATTATGAAACAAGATATCCGGCAGATTGTCGTTATTAAAATCGGCGACACAATAAGAACTTGTTATTTGTTGAAATGAAAAATTATCAATCCGTTCAAAGGTGTTATCATTTAGGTTATTGTACATGACCACATAGGTATAACCACCAAAACAATCAATAGTCAAGATATCGTTATCCTCATCGAGATCGAAATCGGTGATAAAAACATCACTCTTAAAATCATTGGTTTCTAACAGTAATAGCTCAAATCCACCGGGATAACTAAAGTAAACTTCCGTTTTCTGAGCACAAACAACCACATCATCTCTTCCATCATCATTTAAATCCCTACAAGCCAAATCAATCGGGTAATAATTATCAACGTAATGATATTCGGGGTTAGTAAAGTTACCCATCCCATCATTGTAGAGCACACCCCAGAATTGACCATCATGAGAAGCGAAAAGAATGTCATTTGCCGAATTATTATCCACGTCACCGATAGAAAAAGTTTCAGTGTATTCCGGAACCGGTATTGCCTGAGTATTATTTTGATTTTCGATAAAATCAAAAACAATTCCAACATAAGAAACTTGTCCATCCCAAGTTTGAGTTATTAGGTCATATTGTTGATCATTATCTAAAAAAGCTACCTTTACATCCGAATGAGATCCATCATAATAAAAGCTGTCACACTCCATCAATCCAAAACCATTATTTGTAAGAAAGGAGATACCGATATTCTGAATATTTGGATTTACAGCATGTCCAACAACGATATCTATATCTCCGTCTAAATCAATATCTTCTGAACAGATTGAAGAAGCCTTTATAGGGATAAAGTAAATACTTTTTGTATCACCATTTACAAAAGCAAAAAGTACAAGTACGATTAAGATTTGAAGAAGTTTTTGCATGAAAGAATTTTTTAACAATCTTTTATCCATTTTATTCATTGTGTTTTTAGATATTTTAAAATTGTAATTTAAATTTTTTATTTCTGCTATAAAAATATAGTTATTTTTCTACTTCATTATCGTCATTTTCCTTGTTTCTGTTGCTTTCCCATTTAAGCTTATCGAATAAAGATAAACCCCGTCTTTCAACCCTTTTGCATCAAATTCGATAAAATGTGTGCCTTTTGGTTGCGTTCCTTATTCAATGGATTTGATTAGTTGACCGGTGTAGTTGTAAATTTTCAATTGAATGGCAGCATTATTTTCCGGGTTGTACCAAATTTTTGTAGTACCTGAAAATTGATTTGGATAGCAGGTTAACCCTGAATGAGATAATTCATTTTCAACAACAGCCACTATAGGATTTTCAACAAAGTTACCGTTTCCATCATTAAATAATATTTTAACAACCGAGTTTTGCGGGTTGTTTGAAGCAAAAGCCGATGCAATGTCCTTATAACCGTTATTATCAAAATCATCGCAGGTTGATTGAACAATATCTCCACTATTAGGGACACTTAGCTGATGGCCAAATTGAAAACCAGATTGGTTATAGTAAATGATAAATCCAGAATTATTACCTAAATGAAATAAAATATCAGGCAGACTGTCGTTGTTAAAATCAGCAACACAATAAGAACTTGTTATTTGTTGTAATGTAAAATTATCAATCCTCTCAAATGTATTATTATTTTGGTTATTGTACATTATAACCACAGTGTATCCGGCGTTCCCGCTAAAAGTAATTATATCCCTATCCCCATCGAGATCGAAATCACTTATGAATAAATCACTTTTATAATCATTGTTTTCTAATAGTAAGACTTCAAATCCGTCGGGGTAACTAAAATATACTTCTGTGCTTTGCCCGCATACAACCACATCATCCCTTCCGTCATCATTCAGGTCGCCACAGGCTACATCATTGGGATAATAATCATCAACGTAATGATATTCAGGGGTAGTAAAATTTCCATACCCATCGTTATAGATTACGCCCCAAAACTGCCCTTCATGCGAAATAAAGACAATATCATTTGATAAATTATAATCTATGTCGCCAATTGCATAGGTTTCTGAATATTCAATAATTGGTATTGATAAAATATTGTTTTGGTTATCCATAAAATCAAACACAATACCGATCATTAAATTTTGTTCATCGGATAATTGGGTTATTAAATCAAATTGTATATTGTTATTTAACTTTGCGGTAACAACGTCCCAATGGTTTTCATACATGTAAAAACTATCACAGTACATCATGGCAAAGCAATCGTTTTTCAGAATTGAAACGCCAGACCATAAGGAATTCCAATTATAAAGATGCCCGACAGCTATATCAATATCGCCATCCTGGTCGAAGTCATTTGAACATATTGAAGATGCTATTAATGGTATATGGTAAATACTCCTTTTATCACCTTCGGCAAAAGCAAATAGTACCAATACGATTAAGATTTGAAGAAGTTTTATCATGAAAGAAGTTTTAGAATTCAACATTTAATCCAACAATGAATGTCCGTGCCTGTGGGTAGGTGCCATAATCAATTCCCAATTCGGTAGCACTGTTGCCGAAGGCGTTCACTTCCGGGTCGAAACCACTGTATTTGGTGAAAGTTAACAGGTTTTGGCCTGTAACATAAATGGAAAGTTTATTAATGGCTTTAAATTTCTCGCTATTTTCGATGATTTTATAAGATAGCGTAAGCGCTTTTAGGCGAACGTATGAACCATTCCCAACAAAACGGGTCGAATTTCTGACGTTGTCCATGTTTCCTGCTCTGGGGATATCGGTAATCTGTCCGGGAGTAGTCCATCGCCTTAATACATCCTTCGATTGGTTCTTGCTATCAAACATCCCTTCGAGGTCGATGCGTGTAGCATTGTAAATATCGTTGCCATAGCTTCCCTGGAGGAAAATACTCAGATCGAATTTTTTGTACGACAAATTATTTGTGAACCCAAAGATGAAATCAGGCTGGGCATTTCCAATAACGGTGCGGTCGCTGCTATTGATAACACCATTATTGTCGAGATCTTTAAAGATCAGATCGCCGGTTTGCGGATCAACCCCTTCGGAAATGTAACCGAAAAATGATCCCAGAGGCAAGCCAGTTTTCACGATAGAAACATCCGAGTTGTTACTGTAAACCCTTCCAAAATAATAAACAGGAGTATATTCGAGTGCAGTTACTTTATTGCGGTTAAAGGACATGTTAAAATCGGCATTCCATTTTATTCCCTTATCGATTATTACAGCACCAAGGTCAAACTCAATCCCCTTGTTTTCGATATCACCGGCGTTGGTCTGTATGGTAGTGATTGGCAAAGTACTGGGAAGCTGAACATTGAGTAAAACGTCGCTTGTTTTTTTGATGTAAGCGTCAATAGTGAAGGTAACTCTCGAATTGAACATTGTAAGATCGAACCCAATATTCGTTTGAGCCGTAGTTTCCCATTTCAGATCAGGATTTCCGTATGTATATTGGTACGATGCCGGGCCTGAAAGCGGACTGGTCGGAGTACGGCGGGAATATCCGATAAGGCCGTAACGTGCATAGTTGGGGATTCCTTCCTGATTTCCGTTTTTACCCCAGCCACCACGAATTTTTAAATCATCAATGAAAGTAATGTTCTTCATGAAATTTTCAGATGAAATACGCCAGCCTGCTGAGAATGAAGGCATGGTTCCCCATTGATGTGCAAGTTTTGATGATCCGTCGCGACGTACCGTAACCGTGAGGTAATATTTGCTCGAAAAATCATAGGTAGCTCTCCCAAAAAAGGATGCAAGTGCCCATTCATCCCGTGTGGTATTTCCCGTGATCGTATTGGCTGCATTTAATGTCCTAACCGAAATATCGGAAGGGAAATCAGTGCCTTCGAGGTATGTATTGTTGCCCTGATATTTCTGCATACTATTTCCCAACATTCCGGTAACATTGTGCTTTCTAAAAGTTTTGGTATAATTCAGGGTGTTTTCCCAAAGCCAGGTAAAACCGTTCCATTTGTTCGAGCGTCCGATACCATTATTGACACGTCCATAACTGGTCCTGAAAGGGTCCAAATAATAATCCCACTGGCTCCCGTTTATATCGGCACCAAACCTGGTACTAAAAGTCAACTCTTTCATAAACTTCACATCCGCCTTAATATTTCCGTTAAGCCGATTATCGGTCGTTAGTTGATCGGGTCCGTCCATATAGGCAATCGGGTTTTCCCATGAAGGCTGGAAAGGATTCGGATCATACCAGGTTTTATCAGTAAGCACAAATCCTGTTTTTTTTTCGTTTTGATAGGTATTTAAAAACGGAGGCGTATTGAGCGCGCTCATAATCACACCACCTCTTCCTGAACTGGCGTTGTCGGGTGTATCTTTGGTATTAAATCGCAAAACATTGAAACTTGTACCTATTTTTAGCCAGGGCTTTAAATCGTTATCAAGATTTAATCTCACCGAATAACGGTCGAACTTAGCCGGGTTAACAATTCCCTCATCGCTTAAATATCCTGCCGAAATAAAGAATTTTGATTTTTCAGAACCGCCGGCATAGGAAAACTGATACGATTGGGTATGTCCGGTACCAAAAGTTTTGTCGCTCCAATCGTTAAAATCGGTACGGGTCGGATCGTAGGCTCCCGGAATAACTTCTTCCATCAAATCACGATACCTTCGTGTATTTAGAACATCAATGGTTTTACGAAGGTTTGAAATACCATAATAGGTATTGAAACTTAAAACCGGTGCTTCGTTTTTACCCCGTTTGGTCGAAATAAAGACGACGCCGTTTGCTGCACGGGCACCATAAATTGCAGACGATGAAGCATCTTTTAAAATGCTCATGGTAGCAATATCAGAAGGGTTTAATCCCTGGATGTCAGTAGTTGGGACTCCATCGACCACATAAAGAGGTTCATTTCCTGCCAGTACGGATGTTGATCCACGAACGCGAACCGACATGGCTACACCTGGTTTACCTGATGGTTGTACCACCTGCACACCGGCAGCTTTTCCCTGCAAAGCCTGGGCAGCCGAAAAAATCGGCCTGTCCTGAATATCTGCTTCCCCAACTGTTGAGACGGCAGTAGTAAGGTCTTTCTTCTTTTGGACCCCGTACCCGATTACAACTACTTCATTCAGGTTTTGGGCTGTTTCCAATAAAACCACATTTATAGTGTTCTGGTTTGTAATCGGGATTTCCTGAGGTGCAAAACCGATGAAGCTAAACCTCAATACGCCTTCTTTTGCAGCTATTTTAAAGAAGCCGTCGATATCAGTTGTAGTTCCTGTTAATGTTCCCATCAATTGAACCGTAACTCCGGGAATTCCTTCACCTTTCACGTCTGTCACTTTTCCGGATATTAACCGGTCCTGTCCCAAAACAGATAAAGAAAGTGCAGCGAATAATAACAGTGTAAATATTTTCTTCATAATCAAAATGTTTTTAATTGTTTAGTAAATACGATGCCCGACGTTGATTTTTACTCACTTCAGGATGTTCAATTTATGAAAACTCAATTGCCCGGAAGTGGTGGTTCATCGTCAGGATTATCGTAATGAACAAGCACATATCTCCAATATCCACCGGGATTTGGATCACCCACTTCGAATTTGTAATTGGCTTCAACAACCAAAGTATCAATTGTTCCTTCCGTTAATTTTACAACATCATAAACTACCGAATCCTGAACCATCGGAGTTAATTTTGTAACTTCGATGTCGGTAGCTGATTTAAAGAAACCAACAAAGGCTCCTTTGCCCAATGCTTTCAATCTCAAACTCATTTCGCTGACTAATTCGAATTGATGTGTGCCGCTTCCCCAGGCTGAACAATCTTCTCCCTTACTATTTATCATATCATCGGTGCTTCCGCAGACATTGGCATTTGGAAAAATATCACCCTCTCTCCAAAAGTCTCCCTTTGCGTCAAATTCCAATGTTCCATTACGGAAAAAAGTCCATTCATCGTTCCACATGCAAGGGCGGCCTGCAAGTTCACTATTATTAAGCCCAACAGCCCACCAAATTGTAGAACGATCATAAGGTCCAACTTCAAGTGGATAAACTCCGGGGGTTACTGTGTGAATCAGTTTCCATGTTTTCGAAACTTCACCAACCAATTTGGTTAGCTCTGCATTTAAATTGTTTATATTCAAATTCTTACTATAAGCATTTGTAGCTCCGTCAGCATCAGTTGCTGTTAAAATAACCGTGTAAGTACCTAAAGCCGGGTAAATGTGAATTGGATTTGTCTCAGGCGAAGTTGCAGAACTATCGCCAAAATCCCAGGTAAGTGTTGCATAATGTTTAGAGGTACTTGTAAAAAATATTTTCTTAAAATCAGCAGTATCTACCTTGAAAGTAAAACTAGATTTAAGTGGATTAGTTAAGTACACACTGTCGCTATAAACGTCAGTAGAGGTTCCATCGGAGCCGGTAGCTGTTAATGTAACAAAGTAAACACCCCAGGATTCATAAATGTGACTTGGGGTTTTTTCGGATGAAGCTGCTGAGTTGTCACCAAAATTCCAGGCAAGGCTCTTGTAATTATTAGCATAGCTTTTAAAATCAGCCTTCTTAAAATTTGTCGTATCAATCGAGTAGATAAAACTAGACATGACTTCGGTATCCGCACTATCCTTTTTACAGGATATAATTTGGGCAATTATTAACAGGAGTGTAATTGCCACGCTCAATTTTAAAGTGTGTTTCATGGTGAAATGATTATATTTGTTAACTTTTGTTTATTTTATTATCGTTTTTGACGTGTTATTGTTAAAGTTCATCGCAGAAAAAATGTTTTTATAAAAGGAACAAAAATCCTGAAAATAAGTACGTTGTTTGTCAATCTTCAACAATAACAAAATTAGTAAAAAGCAACTGCTATTTTGTTTTTTACCAAATAAATTTAAGCCGGCATCTTTGTAAAAAAAAAATTATCTCCCACGTCTCAGTTGCTTTGCCAATTCCCTTGCAGTTGTGATGATATGTTCGGCAGTAAAACCAAAATTCTCCATCAGTACCTGAATGGGTGCCGAAGCGCCAAAGGTATGCATCCCAATGATTTTACCTTCCAGGCCAACATATCTTTCCCATCCAAAAACTGAAGCGGCTTCAACGGCGACTCTTGATTTTACTGCCAAAGGAAATACCGATTCGATATAATCCGTCGGCTGGCGTTCAAACAGGCTCCAGCATGGCATACTTACTACCCTGGTTTTGATACCTTCGTTGTTTAATGTTTCATAAGCAGAAAGGCAAAGATGAACCTCGGAGCCTGTGGCCATTAATATTACTTCGGGAATACCAACGCTATCTGCCAGAACGTAGGCTCCTTTTAATGCTCCTTTTGCCGGGGCATATTTCGATCTGTCGATTACAGGGAGATCCTGTCTGCTCAAAACTGACAAGGCGGGTCTGTCGGTCAGATTCATGACGTGTTCCCACAGAACGGATTCTTCATTTGCATCAGCAGGACGCAATAAATCAACATTTGGCATTGCCCGCAAAGCAGCAATTTGCTCAATGGGCTGATGTGTAGGGCCGTCTTCACCAACGCCGATACTGTCGTGGGTAAAGATATAATGCACGGGAAGCTTCATCATGGCCGACATCCGGATAGCGGGTCGTGCGTAATCGGAAAATACCATAAAAGTAGCGGCATAAGCTTTTAATTTGCTCAGGGCTATGCCGTTAGCAATAGCTCCCATCGCATGTTCACGGATTCCAAAATGAATATTCCGGCCTGTAAAATCCCCATTTTTAATGCTGCCTGAATTATTGATAAGAGTCAGTGTACTTGGCGCCAAATCTGCTGAACCACCGATCATCCAGGGAATTTTTGTAGCAACCTCATTGAGTGCTAATCCACTGGCTTTACGTCCTGATATCGCCTTAACACCCGCTTCAAATTTGGGTAAAGAATCCTCCCATCCCGAAGGCAGTTCTCCATTTATCATTTCAGTAAATTCTTTAGCAAGCTCTGGAAATGCTTCGGAATACTTCAAAAACATCGCATTCCATGCTTCTTCAACCGGTTTTCGTTTGATAACCGCCTGTTTAGCATAGGCTTTAACGTCGTCGGGGACAAAGAATTTCTTCTCCGGATCACAGCCATAAAAAAGTTTGGCTGCCCTGATTTCTTCTTCTCCCAGCGGTGAGCCATGTGCCGAAGAGGTATTCTGCTTGGTTGGTGCGCCATAGGCAATAATGCTGTCAACAATAATCAGCGTTGGTTTCACTTTTTCTTCGGAAGCCTCCTTCAAGGCCCGGTCAACCATTCCAACATCGTTCGCATCATTAACCCGAATAACATTCCAGTTATAAGCTTTGAAACGTTCGCCAACATTTTCGCTGAATGCCAGTGAGGTTCTTCCTTCGATGGTAATCTGGTTGCTGTCATAGATCCAGATGAGATTATTTAGTCCCAAATGTCCGGCTAAGGAGGCTGCTTCACTTGAAATACCTTCCATCATACACCCATCACCTGCCAACGAATATATTTTGTAATCCAGCAGGTCGAAGCCTGGTTGAATAAAGTGTTGGGCCAACCATTTTTGCGCAATTGCAAACCCTACACTTGTCGCGAGGCCTTGTCCCAGCGGGCCAGTTGTTGTTTCCACACCCGGAGTATGACCATATTCGGGATGTCCCGGGCATTTACTCCCAAACTGACGGAAATTTTTAATGTCCTCAAGCGGGACATCGTAACCGTTGATATGAAGGGTGCTGTATAACAGCATGGATGCATGACCAGCAGATAAAATGAAGCGATCCCGGTTTGGCCAGTGTGGGTTGGATGGATTATGCCTGAGATGTTTGTCGAAAAGAGTAAAAACCACAGGTGCCATCGCCATGGGCGTACCGGGATGTCCCGAATTTGCCTGTTGAACAGCATCCATCGACAAAGTCCGGATTGTGTTAATGCATTGGTCAGAAGTTGTTACATTTTTTGTTATCATTTATTTTTGATTTTATTTGAAGATTAATAATTCCTTTTAGAAGATGAACAACGTTACTCATCCAGAAAAAATGCAGCATCTTTATCTAAAAGCCAGTTTAATTCTCCTTTTTCCGGATGAACATGGCTGGCCGGATAGTTAAGGTAGGAATTTGTTTTTCCCAGGATTTCAGCAAGAATCACCGCTTTATTCTTTCCGGTCACCAAAAAAACAACCTTATTGGCCTGATTAATTACTCCCCCTGTGACCGTAATTCGTTTTTGCCCGGTTTTGGGATGCGATGAGACCTCACAAAGTTTCTGAGATTTCATCAAAAACAGGTTGACGGGAAAGATCGAAACGGTGTGACCATCATCACCCATTCCAAGCATGATCAGATCAAAAACCGGTGATCCATTTTCAAAAGCAGGCACAGCAGCCAACTCAGCGGCATATCGCATGGCTTCTTTTTCAGGATCATCTTCTCCGTGGATCCGATGGATATTTTTTGCTGGTATGTTAATGTGATCCAACAGGGTTTGTTTTGCCATTCCAAAGTTACTGTCCGGATGTTCCGGAGGAACACATCGTTCGTCGCCCCAATACAGATGGACATGATCCCAGCACTTTTTATCACGGGAAAACTTTGCCATATATTCAAACAACAATTTTGGGGTGTTTCCACCGGAAAGCATCAAATAAAAGGGTTTGCCCAGTTGTGAAGCATCATCGAATTTTTGAATGACTTCACTGGCAAAATCCTTCGCAAGATCATCGTTTGTTGGATAAACTTTTACCATCGTTTCTATAATTCACAATAATCACCATCATCCGCGAGATTCTTACACGGATATCGCCAGGTGAACCCTTTTTCATCGATCAAATCATCTGCATTTTCAGGACCCCAGGTGCCTGAAGGATAGCCATATATTTTGATGTCAGGATTGCTGGCCCATGCCCGCTGAATCGGGGCAACGAATTTCCAGGCTGCTTCCACGGCATCGGCACGAGCATATAAAGTCGAATCACCTGACATGGCATCATAAAGCAGCCTTTCATAGGCCGAAGGAAGATGGGTTTCGGAAAGATCAGTATAATGAAAATCCATATTCACAGTTTTAACATTGAAACCGGCTCCCGGTAATTTCATTCCAAATTTTATTAAAATGCCCTCATCAGGCTGAATTCTGATGATCAGCTGGTTATGCGGTATCGAAAAATCGTTTTGCCGGAATAGACGGTGTGGTGTCGGCCGGAAATGTACTACGATTTCAGTAACCCTGGTGGGAAGACGTTTTCCTGTTCTGATATAAAAAGGAACTCCGCCCCAGCGCCAGTTGTCTATGAAAAATTTCATGGCAACGAAGGTTTCGGTGCGTGAGTCGGGATTTACACCGGCTTCTTCGCGATAACCCGGTAATAGTTCGCCCCGTACATGCGATGCAACGTATTGGCCCCTGATAACGTGGCTGTCGACTTCCTCTTCGGTGATGGGTTTCAGGGATTGTAAAACTTTAAGGGTCTCATTCCGGATGGCATCCGAATCCATCGAGGAAGGCGGCTCCATGGCCGTTAAACCGACTATCTGGAGGAGATGATTTTGCAACATATCGCGTAAGGCACCCGAAGAATCGTAATAACCTCCTCTGGTTTCTACTCCTATACTTTCGGCGGAAGTTATCTCGACATGATGCACATAATTCCTGTTCCACAAAGGCTCAAACACACCGTTTGCAAAACGCATGACGAGCAAATTCTGTACGGTTTCTTTGCCAAGGTAGTGATCGATACGGTAAATCTGACTTTCGTGAAACGACATGTGTAATTTTCGGTTGAGTTCAAGACTGGATTCCAGGTCGTAACCAAAAGGTTTTTCAACAATGAGCCGCCGATAAGCGGAGTTATTTTTGCTTAACCCGGCATTTCCAAGATTGTTGGCAATAACGTCGAACATGTTGGGAGGCATCGACAGGTAAAATAGATAATTCCCGCCGGTACTTTCATTTTTGTCGAGTTCTGCTAATCTGTCTTTTAGTTTCAGATACTCGTTTTTGTCGGTGATATCCATATGAAAAGACGACAAACGTTCTGAAAATTCAGCAATTTGGCGATCATCCAGATGAATGTTTTCTGAGAATTTTCGGATACCCTGAATCATTTTTTCCCTGAAAGAACTTTCGGAAACCGCACTCCTTCCAACACCGAGGACTCTATAGCTTGAAGGAAGCATCTGCTGATTGTAAAGGGCATACAATGCCGGAATCAATTTCCGGTAAGTAAGGTCACCGGTTGCACCGAAAATGACCATCACCAGATTTTTTGGTTTTTCCATCAGCTATTTTTTTACAACTGCATGACCGCCAAACTGGTTACGGAGGGCAGCCAAAACTTTCATGGCAAACGATTCGTCCTGGCGGGACCGGAACCTGGCAAAAAGTGAAGATGTGATGATGTTTGCCGGAACATTAAATTCCATTGCTGCTTCAACAGTCCATCGTCCTTCGCCACTATCTTCGACATAATCCCTGAGTTTTTCAAGTTTCGGATCCTCTTTTAAGGCAAGTACCATGAGTTCCAGCAACCATGAACGAACTACACTGCTGTATTGCCACCCGCTAGCAATAGCGGTCAGATCGAGCTTGAAGGGAGATTTTTCCATGATCTCGAAACCTTCGGCAAACGACTGCATCATTCCGTACTCAATTCCGTTGTGGATCATTTTAACAAAATGGCCGGCACCACTCTCCCCGCAATAGGTATATCCGCCTTCGGGGGCCAACGATTTATAAATAGGATAAACATATTCCGACGCTTCTTTATCCCCACCCGACATCAGGCTGTAGCCGTTTTGAAGACCCCAGACACCACCACTTGTGCCACAATCCAGATAATGAATCTGTAGGCCGGCGGTTAACCTTGATCGCGCCTGGGTTTGTTTATAATTTGAATTACCTCCGTCGATGATGATGTCGCCGGGATTCATGCACCCAATTAACTGATCGATGGTGTCATCCACCGGGGTCCCGGAGGGAACCATAAGCCAGACAATTTTTCGCCCGCCAAGCTGACTGGTGAGATCCTGTAATGAAATGGATGCAATTGCGCCTTTAGCCACCAATTGATCCACTGCCCCTCTGCTCCGGTTATAAACTACAACCGTGTGGCCATCGTTCAAAAGGCGTTCAACCATATTTGCACCCATTTTGCCAAGTCCGACAAATCCAAGTTTCATAATGTTTCTATTTATTTTATAATGTGTTACAAATATTCAATTCATTTTTTTACTTAGCAAAGATCATAAAGTTTTACCTTTTAACATCAGAAACCGGAAATAGTTGTCGGTGGAATTAGTTTTTTTGTGATTTAATAAGATGATCAATTGTCGGTGTTAAAAAAGTAAAATTATAAATCCCGAAAGTAATCGATTTCAAATTTTTGGGAAATGGTTTTATCATTGATCACATTAATAGTCGATAACCAGCAAAACAATATTCACGTAAATCAACCACTAATCAGTATATGGGATCGTAAAAAACACGTGTCACATTAATGTACCAAATAAAATTTGTGGATTCTTATCCCAATTGAATTTATTAATATATTTGTCAGGATAAAAAGTTGTATTTCCTGATTGAATTCAGACAATGAAAGTCATGAAAAGTAAACTATTGCTCTCATTATTCTTCTTGGTTTGTATCGCTTCTGCTATTCAGTCGCAGACTTACCTTTTTGAAAATTTTACTAATAATACGATGCCTCCTGAGGGATGGTCCATTAGCAATCACGCGGAAAACTGGACAACCCAAAACAGTTATCATGCGGGAGGTTTAACCCCTGAAGCCCGGTTTTACTGGAATCCGTATTTCTTTGATGGGACGCGGCTAATTTCTTATCCCATTGATCTTACAGGTATTAATGTCGTAAAACTGGAGTTTGATCATATGCTTGATCATAGTGACGACTGGCAACCTTATTATATCGGTGTTGCAACGCGGTCCGGTTCCGGGGGATGGAATACTGTTTGGGAAGTATCTCCTGATTCCTCTATCGGTCCTGAAAAGGAAATCCTTGTAATTGAAAATAGTAACACAGGTGAAGCTGATTTCCAGTTTTGTTTTTTTGTTGATGGCAACATCACCATGCTAAATGCATGGTATTTGGATAATATCAGACTATTCAAACCCCTTGATCATGATGTTGCCGCAGGTGAATTTCCCGGTGTTGAACAATATGAACCCGGTGAATCATTCGAGCCTTCTGTCAGCGTAAAAAATGAAGGTTCTTACACCGAATCTTTTGAGGTTAAGTGTGAGGTTTATGATCACAATGACACTTTACTTTTTTCAGATACTCAAAATGTAGCTGACCTTTTGGTGAATGAAGAAACCTGGGTCAATTTCAATCCAATCAATTTTAATAAATGGGATAAATTATACCAGGTTAAGATCCGGACTTTATTACCGGGGGATGAAGATTCAACGAATAATGTCACAACGAAACACCTCAATACCTATTCAACAGAACGGGAGCTCGTTATGGTTGAAATAGGCACCCACGTTGGGTGAGGTGTCTGTGTTGCTACTCAGCGCGGAGTAGTAACAATGATCGATTCCGGGCTTTATATCGGTGCCATCGAATACCACAAATATGATGACTACGAAAATGAGTATTCCATTGGAAGAATTGGATATTATGGAATCATCGGTTACCCCAGATCCATTATTGATGGTGTCCTGATTTATGATGGTGGAGGATATGCATCGAATAATTATGAACATTACCTGCCTCTATATAACCAGCGAATTGGTGTCAGGTCAGCTTTTCAAATGGACATTTATGGGACTGAAGAAAACCCCGGCACATATAATATTGCGGTTGTGATTCATAAAAAAGCACCTGTCTTAAACCCTCATCTGGTTGCTCATATCTCCCTTACCGAATCTCATATACCAGAACCTGATTGGCCGCTTGGTGAACTCGACTTTCTTTGCAGAAAATTTGTTCCTGATGTTCACGGTAGCCAAATCGATGTAATAAATGATTCGATGTGGGTGTTACAATATGCCCTATCACTGGAAGCAAACTGGGCAATTGAAAATTGCGAAATTACTACCTTCATCCAGGATACATTAACTTCTGAAATTTTCCAGGCAGATAAAGTCATGTTAAGTCAGTTACTGCCTTTTACATTAACAGGTGGTTTTACTGCCAGTAATGATACCATATTTGAGGGAAATACCGTTGAATTTGCTGATACCTCGGCAGGGTCTCCGGCCTACTGGCACTGGATATTTCCTGGGGGTGAACCAGGTATCTCCAGCGATCAAAATCCCTTTGTATTGTATGATTCACCAGGATTATACGATGTTGCCATGATCGTTTCTGATGGAGTCCATTCGGATACGGTGATTAAGCCTGACTATATTTCGGTGATTGATTTTGTTGGAATTCCTGAGGAACGAATTGGTCAGGTTAACATTCTTCCCAATCCCTCAAAGGGTCATTTTTCGGTTTCCTTAAATGTTTGTCCTGGTACGGTGGTTTCACTAAAGCTTTATAATAGTATTGGAAGTATTGTTTTTACTGAAAATGCTGTTAGTCCGGGACCCAGATATTGTGGGAATTTCAATTTCAATAACCTTCCGGAAGGCATTTATTTTCTATCTATATCCAACCAGGAAACTCCTCACTACTCAAAACTTATTATACATCGTTAATGTATCTTTTTTTATCTGGTGAAACTATTCAGTCACGAAAATGCATCCCTTCACCTGAGAATGTTTCGGAGACGAATAAAATCTAAAAAAATAAAAAAAGCAGGTGATAAGGTGTGTTTTACCAGTTAAAAAGAACAGGATTTTTCTTGACTGCTTGCAAATTGTCAAGAAATTCCAATTTTACCTTTATTTTGCAGTAATTCTTATCTGGCAGGCTAAAAAAGAAAAAAGGTTAACCGGCTTTTACACCGATTAACCCTCTTTTTTATGTCATTGTGGAGCTGCCGGGAGTCGAACCCGGGTCCAAACAAGCAGCATAAGTGCTTTCTACATGCTTAGTTTATCTTTGGTTTTCGGGCACAGGCCGGGGACAAACACCCTACCTGAACCTTAGCTTCTTTGTTTTCGCTGCTCACCCGAAGCTTGTGAACAACTATCCCTGTTTTGCTTCACCCCGAACTCAGACAGGAACAAGGCGGGTCCGCCTGCGGGATGTCTCGATCCGGCACCTTGTACCGGAATTAGGCTAATCTACTTTATTCGATTAAGCTGCGAGAGCATAATTATAATTGTCGCCAGTTATTGGCTTAAGAATAGTTTTAACAGGCCACATTCTTAATGCCCGGCATGCTTACAAATCCACTTCCTTGCTGTCAAAACCAGAACAGCCCCATAATGTTAATGAACTTACCTCAATTAAACGGCTGCAAAGATAACATATTTCAATGGATTTTATTTAAGTGTGCATAAACCAGCCGGCCAATTAATAATATTTCAGTGGATTGGAAATTCATCTACTTTTGCGCCCATTTTGCATTAAATTACCCGATATCACAAAAATAGAAGCATGAATGCACTTATCAATTATCAGAAGAAATTGATTGCTCAAAACAGAAAAGAATATGGGCTTCGTTACGAGCAGTTGAAAAAACCTTCATACAACAGGCTTTATCAAGCCGAAAATGAGCGTCAGCAGCTTATCTCCGCCATAGCAGGGAAGGCAGCTTATCTTTTTAATGGAACAAAACCCTATGCTCATGCTGTTTCACCAGGTTGCAGGCTTTGTGGTGAAGGCCACTGGTCATGTCTTTTTGTGAATAACCGGTGCAATTGTAATTGTTTTTATTGTCCGGCCCCCCAGGTTAATACTGCAATTCCTGAAACCCAAGGTATAACTTTTACGCTTGCTGAAGACTATATCGGATACATTAAAAAGCTTGATTTTAGAGGTGTTGGCCTGAGTGGGGGAGAGCCTCTGCTTACATTTCCAACCACTGTTGATTTCTTATCCAAAATAAAAAAAGAATTTGGCGATAAAGTGTATGTTTGGATGTATACCAATGGAACCCTCCTGGATGAAGAAAAAGCGATAAAACTTGCAGAAACCGGGCTCAATGAGTTACGTTTTGATCTTACTGCCACGGCATACAATACCTCAAAACTGAAGCTTGCGCTCGGCAAAATACCAAATGTTACTGTTGAAATTCCCGCCATTCCCGATGAAATTGAAGCATTGAAAAAAATGGTTATCGAGTTAGACAGCCTGGGAGTAAATTATCTTAATCTTCACCAGATCAGGCTTACACCTTATAATCTGGAAAAACTTATCGACCGGAATTATTTGTTTCTTCATGGTCGCAAAGTCACGGTTCTGGAATCAGAACTTGCAGCACTCGAAATCATCAAATTTGTTTTTCAGCGAAGATTAAAGCTTCCAGTAAATTATTGTTCTTTTCATTACAAGAATCATTATCAGCAAGCTGCCTTCCGGAAAAAAGCTGCAGCCTTTGTGTTAACCGGTCAGGAAGAAATCAACCGGAATGGTTTTATTCGCTCCATCAGTCTTCAGGGAATTACAATTCCACCTGGTTTTATCAAACAGCAATTGTTACAATTACAACCTGAAGGTGAAGGATGGCAGGTTTCACCCAATGATGACCAGATTTTCCTTAAAAATAACTTGCTGATGAAATTGCAGCTTGGTGAGGAACCTGTTTTTATAAATTACCAATCAGCCACAGTAAGTGAAAAGCCTTTAACCAGGGGGACTGATGCTATCATTAACGGATCAAAGCATCTATTCTTTGTCAAGGAGGCCGATCCTTCAGTCATCCGGATTGATGCTGGCGAAAGAGTAAGCTTTTATGAAATACTGGAAGGGCATTTGCCTGAAAATGTGACAGAATCGGAAGAACTATTTTATGTTTCTCAGAAAGAACTACCAGCTACAGGATTTGTTGAATATTTTTAGTATCCTGTATATTGGATATGTATTTTTTTTACTTTTGAAAGAAATTTCCCAAAATTACTTTTGCGGATGAATGAAAACAAAAATACTGGGAGCCTTAATAAATCAGCCAGGCAATCCGGTATTTTACAATATTTATTTATTCTTTTCGTGACGCTCGTTTCCGGCGTGATTTTTACCTTTTGGACGAAGCAGAACAAAGAGCGCAAATTGCGGAGTGATTTAATTATGGAGGCCCAGCTTATTGGGAATTCGATTGATTGGCGTTATGTCCGACAATTAACCGCATCTGATGCCGATTTGAACTCAACAAGTTACAAACGGCTAAAAGAACAGCTTTCACTGGTCAGGTCAGCAAGTCCGCTCTGCCGTTTTATTTATCTGATGGGACGACAGGAAGATGGAACCATTTTTTTCTTTGTCGATTCAGAACCACCGGAATCAGAGGATTATTCTCCTCCTGGTCAGCTTTATCCGGAGGCAACAACCGTCCTGAAAAGTGTTTTTTTACTTGGTAAACCTGCCACCGAAGGGCCGGTTTCTGATAGCTGGGGGATGTGGATCAGTGCTTTTGTCCCGTTAAGTGATCCTAATACCGGTGAAATTTTGGCAATTCTTGGTTTGGATATTGATGCCAGGGATTGGAATCAGGAAGTAATGCAGGCGCTCACATTCCCAATCGCTATAACTTTAATTATTTTAATACTCGAATCGATTTATTTTTTAATTAGAGTTCATGCCGAACGTGAGAAACAGCGCCTTGCAATATCGAGGGAATTATTGGAGGAGAGTGAAGCCCGTTATCGTCAGTTGGTCGAGCATGCACCTGCCGGTATTTATGAAGTCGATTTAGTCGAAGACCGCTTTATTTCGGTTAACGATGTAATGTGCGATTATATGGGCTATCCGAAAGATGAAATGCTAACTTTTGGGCCATCAAAAATTTTAACTGGTGAGAGTGGAAAACTTTACCTGGAAAGATTGGACAAAATCAGTCGTGGTGAGCAAGTTCCCGTTATTGTTGAGTACAAAGCCATTACAAAGCAAAGGAAAGAATTTTGGATTTTGGTAAATACCCAATATATTTTTAATGGCGGGAAGCTAATAAGGGCTACTGGCGTTATCCACGATATAACCGACCGCAAACTGGCCGAACAGGAATTGATTAAAGTCAAAGAAATGGCAGAAAAATCGGATAAACTTAAAGATGCCTTTATTGCAAATATTTCTCATGAAATCCGTACTCCGCTAAATTCGATCCTGGGTTTTTCTGATCTTTTGCCCGATATGATTTCGGAAGAAAACAAGGAATCTGCTGTTCCCATTTTTGAAATTATAAATATTTCAGGGAAGCGGCTCATGAGAACGGTTGATATGATCATGAATTTTTCCCGGCTTCAGGTAGGTGAATTCCCTGTTAAACTGGCTGATGTTAATATTGCGAATGTTATTGAGCCTTTAATCAAAGAGTTTAAAGTGCTGGCCGATCAAAAAGCAATCAGTCTGGTTTTTGATAACAAGTGTGGAAATGTTTTGCTGTTTATTGATGAGTATTGTGTTGTCCAGGCTATTTACGATTTACTCGATAATGCTGTCAAGTTCACACAAGAAGGCTACGTTAAACTGAGCCTGTACCGGAATAATGAAAATGATGTAATACTCGAAATTAAAGATACGGGTATCGGCATTTCGGAAGAATATCTTGCCAATCTTTTTAAACCTTTTTCACAGGAAGACGCTGGTCTTTCGCGAACTTTCGAAGGTGTCGGGTTGGGTCTGTCTATCGTTAAGAAGCTCCTCGACCTCATCAATGCTGAAATTACAGTTGAAAGCCAAAAAGGTAAAGGGACTACTTTCCATATCCGCTTCGATTTAGGTACGCAAACCGTTTCAGATCATAAGCCATGACGTGAAATATTTTGAAGAATTTGTGATCTGTTAATGTCGCTGGACGGCTATTTTTAATCTAACCTGGGGGCAATTAAAGCGCTTTTTCCATAGGGAACCGATTCCAACTCGTGTTCATAAATTGTCTGCAAAAACCCGGCATCCCAGGGTTTTATTGGTTTGTGCGGTTTAATGAGTTTCCCATTTTGAACGAAAAGAAAATCATTTCCATATAAAAACGCGATACCCGGATCATGTAAAACGGCCACTACCGTTAGTTTTTCGGAAGTCAGTTCTCTGAGCAGTGATAATATTTTTATTTGGTTTGAGAAATCAAGATGGGCAGTAGGTTCGTCGAGTAGAACGATTTTAGGTTCCTGGGCCAATACACGGGCTATCATAACCAATTGTTGTTCACCTCCGGAGAGTTCGGTATAAATGCGGTTTATTAAATGAAGAATATTCACTTTTTTGATTGCATCAATGGCCTTAAGTTTGTCCTGTTTTGTAGGAACAATCTTTACATAACCTGCTCTGCCAGTCAGAACAACTTCCTCAACTGTAAACGGAAACACAGCCTTGTGTTTTTGCCCCAGGAAGCCAAGCCTTTTAGCTCGTTTCGACAGTCTAATGGTTCTGAGCGATTCATTGCCAATGAATATTTCGCCATTCTGGTAAGGAGTAATTCCGGCAATAATTCTTAGAAGCGTTGATTTACCACTGCCATTCTTTCCAAGAATAACAGTCAGTCTGGATGCTTTTATCTCGGCAGATATCTCATCGAGAACCTGATTATTTTCATATGAGAATGAAAGATTACTGATAGATATGGCTGTTTCTAATTCTCCCATCCGAGGTTTGATTTATTCATTAAGTACAGGAAAAATGGTGCACCGATTAGCATAGTAATCACACCTATAGGTATTTCAAAACTGGCAATAGTCCTCGAAAAATCATCGATAATTAAAAGGAATGTCCCTCCAAAAAAGAAATTTATGAGCAGAGTTTGTCGGTTATCAGGACCAACCATCATCCTGACCATGTGTGGAATGATTAACCCATACAAACCAATAATTCCGGCTACAGAAATTGCCGCCGAGGACGCAAGGCTTGCCCCAATCAAAACGATTATTTTTTCGGTTACCGGATTAATTCCGGATGAACGTGCCTCTTCGTCACCAAGTGCGAGAACATTTAGTCGCCAGCGCATGAGAAAGAGAATTGTTACACCGGATAGAATAGGTATAAAAGATGATTGAACCGAATGCCAGTTTGCATTGTGCAGGTTGCCCATCGTCCAGTGAACGATTGACTGGAGTTTGAAGGGATCACTCAGAAACTGGACGATGGTTAGCAAAGCTGTAAATATTCCGGAAACAACAACCCCCGACAGGATTAGTGATACGATAGAAAGATTTTTGTGCTTCAGTGCTGCAAGGTAACTTAATGCGACGGCTAAGAGTCCAAAAAGAAATGCTGCGATTTGAACCGGCAGAAACGTAAATGCAAGTGCAAGTGCCGCACCAAAAGCTGCTCCTGACGATAATCCCAGGATATAGGGCGAAACCAGTGGGTTCCTGAAGATTGCCTGAAGTCCGCTACCCGATACGGATAATGCACCCCCAACAAGGAATGCGATCAAAATACGAGGTAAGCGTATGTCAAATAAAATAATTTGGATTGTGGAATAATCCAGGCCTGTGTTTAAGTTTTCTTGCTTTATAATATGTTCGAAATAATCCAGAACGTTGTCAATGGTGGCGATTTCCGAAGGCCCTGCAAATAATGAAAACAACAACACCGGGAAAGGGATGCAGTATAAGAATATTTTTAATGCTTTCCTGTTTTTCACCTGATCTGCTCTCCAACTTTTCCATAAAGATGAAACAACATGTCTTTCTTTTCCTTTTCAAGATCGAAATTTGCATCCTTGTCCGGATAACACCAGTTTGAGAGAAGTTTTACAGTGTATTGAAATTTTAAAGTCCACAGGTCACAAAGAAAAACCGAAGGTAGTTCGTAAACCTGGTTATGTTTGACTGCAGCAATTCCACTCCATCCCGAAAGCTGTCTGATGTCATCAGGAGTCCTCCTGGAATTGCACCACATCAAAATCAGGTCAGGATTCCACCCTATAACTTTTTCGAGGTTTGCGACAAGGTGTTCATCTTCTGAAGGACATGCATTTTTTGCACCGGCCATTTCAATCAATTCATTAACAGTGCTTCCTGTGCCACTTGTTTCCAGCGGTCCCTGGGACCACATAAAATATACTTTTTGTTTTTTAATTTTTAGGTTTTTATTTTTTTGTGCAATGTCTTTTATCTCATTTTTAGTGTATTGAATGATGGCGTCGGCTCTTTTTTCATAACCTGTTAATTTTCCAAAATCCACAATTTCTTTATAAATGTCATCCGTACTTTTAAGCATGACTGCATATACCGGAATACCCTTTGATTCGACCGAAGCTATCGATTCGACCTGTGAAGCCCACATAATTACAATATCCGGCTGTAAAGCCACGATGTTCTCGATGCTTACAAAATCCCAGTTTCCGGGTGCCGGCAACATTTTACTTTCGATGCGTTTATCCAAAGCTGCGTATTCTAAAGCTACATCACCGTAAACATTTGTGGAAATACCAATAATTTTGTTTCCGGCTCCGATCATATAAAATCCCGAAAGCGCGCTTTCGATCAGACAAACAATGCGATTTACAGGCTTTTCAAAATTTAATTGCCTACCTCTGAAATCCAATACTGTGATCTGGCTTTTTAAGTCTGAGTTCTTTTCTTTGACTTCCTTAATACATCCGGTAAACGAAAATGAAAGGAACCATGCAAAAAATATAAATACAATTTTATTTTTCATCATGAAAGAAATATCGCATACGAAAACAATAAAGGTTTTAAAATTCAAATTTTAATCCACACATTGCCGAAAAGCCTGTGTTTTTAAATTGCCATGGCATTTCATACTGGTTATTGGTAACATTGTAAAATCTTCCGAAAATGCTGACATTTTGTTTGGTGCTTTTGATAATTTCCTGTGAGATAAAGATATTGAGGAGTGTCCCGGGAGTAAATTTTCTCCGGCCTGCTTTTGAACTGCTGTCAAAAAACCCATTGTTATAATTGAGAGCCGGAACAATTTGAAGTCCGAATGTTGATGTAAATGCAATACCGGCATTTGCGATCAGTTCAGGTGAGAAAGGAACTTCAGCCCCATCCAGATCCGGATCGAGTGGGTTTTTTGTTTTCGTTTTTAAATATGTAAGGTTGCCATACCAGCTAAAGTTACCGCTGACAATTTGTTTTATTTCAAATTCGATGCCTCCGGAAGAGGTTTTGCCAGCATTGACCGATTGTGTCTGGGATGGATTCCGTCTGACAACATTTTCGACAATCGCATCATCGACTGTGATATTGAATCCCCGGAGTGAAACCTGGAAATTTAGAGGCAGTGACACATCAAAGCCAGCATCTATTCCCAGTCCTGATTCCGGTTTCAGTCCGGGATTCGGGAGTTGACCGCTGTGTATTGTATCCTCCAAAAGTATGGTACCGCCAGCCGATTTCAAACCCGGTGTAATAAAACTGTTGCCAACATTTGCAAAGAATGACAATTTTCTGGTAGGATTGTACCTCAGGCCACTACTGTATAATAGTTTATTCCATTCCTCATTTTTTTGCCCCGGCGGAACTCCGTTTACAAATTCAATCGTATTTTTGATAAAGCTACCTCTTAAGCCTGCATGTGCGACTAATTTGCCAAAATGAAGTTCTTCCTGTAAAAATATTCCTGTCTGCGAGGCAATTGATTTATTCCCGAAGTTTTCATAGCCAAGCAAGGGATCGGAAACGGTGCAATAATCGGCTCCCTGGTAATCGATACCCGTTGTCAATACATTGGATTTCCCATGTTTAACGGTGAGTGAAACATCAGCCGGGATGATGTGTTGAACCATGCCGTTGTTTGATGTTAAACTATCAACCTGGTTAAAATGGCTTTCCTGCCATGTCCGGTTATAACTTCGGTACCCCATTTGTGCCTGGAAGCAGATATTCTCGTCCACTTTTAAGGTATATCCGGCATTTATCACATCATAGTCGTTTGCAAAACCACGGTAAAGCCGCCCGGCATCACCCGTGTGGAATGTTTTGTTCACAAAAAAAGTTAGCTTTTGTTTGTCATCATCAGAAAACCAGCTGATGCCACCAAAGATTTTTGTCTTCCTGTATTCAGGATTCTTTTGCATATTGAGCCAGGAATCTTTGGTGCCGTAATCGGTATAATCGGACATTTCATAATCAATACCTGCAAAATAGGAAGTGTTTTTCGAAACATCCTGGTGATAAAAATGTCCGTTCAGCGTATTGTACGAACCAAAGGAGGTCGAGAAACGGGAAACTGGTCCAGCGAATTTTTCTTTGAGAATAAGGTTAACTGTGCCGGCGAGCGGACTTTGGTTTCCTGCAAAATCCTGAGACAAATAATTTGGATACAACACCGAGGCAGGCCCACGCTGAACTTCAATCCGGTCGATGGCTGACAAGTCGAGCACCATAGGATCAATAAAGGCATCGATGGGTAGCCCCTGCAACATAAAGGTGCTGTATTTCGGACCAATACCACTATATGTACCCCAGTTTGCATCATTTCTCGAAAGAACGGAGATGGAAGTACCGGGTTGGTTTTGCAGTATGTCGGATATGTTTCTGTTTCCTGAAATGGTATTTTCAATTTCTTTCATCGATAACACTTCTATTTTTTGTGTAACATTTCCTTTGGACTGAGGAATTTTTGAGGCCGTAATTACCACTTCATTCAGGAAGGTGGTATCTTTTGTAAGTTGAGCATAACCAGCAGCAGGGTTAAGGATTCCCACCAGGAATAATATTAAAGTTGCCGGCAGCGGTCTGGAAATCAGATACTTTTTTTTCATTCATTCATTTTTTTGGTTAATTTTAACTTTTTTGTTTTAGTCGTAGCTTATAGATATTAAACATTAGCGGTACACGCTGACCTAAGGTATAAATATTTTTATGAAGCCATTTGTAAATATTTCATACCAAATCGTGTTACCAATCAGAAAAAAGTGGCACGAAAGTAAATCAATTTTAAATAAAATAGAGTGTACTAAAAAAAATATTTTGAAATTGGTCTCAAATGCAACTGTGAGTTGGTAGTACATTGGGATAATTTGCCTTAAGATTTATTGGTAGGGATTTGCTGAAGTTACTGTTGCCTTGAAATGAAATTTAAGGGAACCCTGAGGCAGGAGTATTTGATAGGGAATATTTTAAAGATATTGAGGTGGGAAACGCGTTTCCTGCCTGGTCGTAAGGAAGTAGCGGAATTTTTTGTTTAACTTATCACGCTAAATTCTCATCAAGCAATGGAACTGCCAAAAAGTAGGTTTCGGATTGAATTTTATTGCTTTTTTTAAACTGTTTACCATTTCTCGTGGTGGATCCTCTCGGTGATATTAATCACTTTCTGTTTGAGGATTTTTGCATGGACGGCTTTATAGCCGATAGGAATTATTGCCGCGATTTCCATTTCAGCCGGAATTTCAAGTTTTGACTTTATCACATCAATATGTTGTGGTATAAATGTCACACCAAAAACATCGTGTTCAGCTAAGCTCAGCAGAAAGTTTTCGATACAGGCCCAAACCGACGCAAGACAATTCAGGTCGTATATTTTTGTTGCGTTTTCAACGCTTGTTTTGGGCTTAAACACGACAACGACCACAGACGGGGCTTCCATAATCATCCTTTTTTGTTTTGGGATTGCATCGAGATACATTTCTTTTTTAACAGGATCTTCATCTCCAAAAAGATCTTCAAGTTCCCGGAGGTTGATTACTTTATCAAGATCTTCCGACTCGATAAGTTTTAATTTTGATGCTAAACGATTGATGATGATGAAATCCCATTCCCGGAGATGGTTATAGGTTGGCGCTTTAAATCCGTTTTCAATCGCATATTCGATAATATGCATCGGAACTTCCTTGCTTTGAAAATCCCGTACTGTATGTCTTTTGTCGATTACTTGTTTAAATTCCATAATTTTCTTTTTATAATTCGTGAAGGCTTCCGACCTAACTGTACAACCAAATGCAGCCGTTTTCACGTACAATTAATAATTTTATTTGCAGAACCATAAACTCCCGGTCAGTTTTTTTTCGGCAACATCGCGAAACAGCAAATGCTTTCACTATTCGTTTCTTCTGATTGCATAAACGAACTCATCCAGTAATTCACCGTTTTTTATCACAATTTTTTCAAAACGGGCTTCAAGTTTAAATCCAGCTTTTTCAAGAATCCGGTGTGATGCGAAATTGGTACCAAAAGGAGTGGCGTAGATTCTGTTAATATCAAAGGTTTCAAACGCAAGTGATACAATTTCGCTTATTGCCCGGGTCATGATTCCTTGACCCCAATACTTTTCAGCCAACCAATATCCAAGTTCGGCATTTTTCCTCATCACGTCTTTTTTGGGACTAACTCCGATACCACCAGCAGCTCGACCATTTATTTCGATAGCCAGGTAAAGAATGGAGGTATCGTTTGTGGCAAATTCGAGAAAGGATTTCCATTTATCAATACGATCCGGAAATCCATCCGACATAAATCTGGTGATATCTGGATGATCAGCATTTCTTGAAACACTCTCCAAATCATCAATTCTCCATGGTCTGAGCTTAAAATCCATTGTTTCCCTTTATTAAATCTGTTTCACATGT
>Ga0172371_10000876_pt1 | contig 47527 bp, 41 predicted proteins | sample Lak12m_FD_114543 | JGI IMG/M metagenome (GOLD analysis project Ga0172371, IMG submission 114543) | Freshwater microbial communities from Kabuno Bay, South-Kivu, Congo - kab_022012_12m | ecosystem: Environmental > Aquatic > Freshwater > Lake | place: Democratic Republic of the Congo: South-Kivu... | reverse complement strand
GTTTGGACCGTGGACTCATAATTATCCCTCCTTTTGGAAGCCGATGCTCGGTAACATCGAATTATGAGTCAACGATCCCTTTTTACTACCTCCTTCGGTAACATTTTATTTGAGGCAATTCGGTGCGAACTTTTGTCTTGACAATGGAAGCGTGAGAGGTATAGTGGCTCTCAATTGCTGCAAAGCAATCGTTAGGGGTGCTCGGTTATTCGGGCTGAGAAAAAACCCTGATCACCTGATCTGGTTAATACCAGCGTAGGGAAACGGCGCAGTTCATACGAATCATCGGCGTTTATCGCTTTTTGCTTTTATTCGATGACCGTTTCCCCGCCTGGGGGAGGCGGTTTTTTTATGGCTGCGATCCGCTCTTGTCTCACCGATCTCGAACTGGAGCTCTATTCCCGCAATATCCGCATTCCGGAGGTGGGCGTAGAAGGACAGCTCAAACTCCTCAACAGTCGTGTCCTGATCATCGGCCTTGGCGGTCTGGGAAGCCCCGCGCTCTATTACCTGGCCGCCTGCGGCGTCGGGCAGATCGGGATCGTGGACGGGGACAGGGTGGAGCTCTCCAACCTGCAGCGCCAGATCCTCCATGGCCGGCAGGACGTCGGAAAAGAAAAGACAACCTCCGCCCGGCGGAGCGCGCGCCGGCTCAGGCCGGATCTTCGTGTTGCCTCCTATTGCTGCCGGATGACCGAGGCCAATGCAGAGCAGATCATCGCCCCTTACGACTTCGTGATTGAAGCGACGGACAATTTCGCGTCCAAGTTCCTCGTCAACGATGTCTGCGTGCGGCTCGGAAAGGCCTTTTCCCATGCGGGCATCCTGGGGATGTACGGTCAGACCCTGACGGTCGTCCCCGGTAAGGGGCCGTGCTGCCGCTGCGTGTTCGACGGCCCCCCGCCGGCCAGCGCGGTTCCGACCACGGCGGAGGCGGGGGTCCTGGGGGTCGTGCCTGGGGTGCTGGGCGCCATCCAGGCCGCCGAGGCGATCAAGTACCTGTTGAACCGCGGGAGCCTCCTGGTCGGCCGCTTGCTCACCTGGGACGCCCTTGCCATGCAGTTTCGGGAAATCCCGCTGCCGGAGGATATGCGATGCAGGGTCTGCGGGACCCGGGGGGATCGACAACCGTCATCGAAAAGCGAAAAGGAGAGGTCACTATGAGCACAAATGCAAAAACAAAACCGGACGGACCGCTGATGATTGCAGGACGGGCCTTTTCATCGCGCCTCCTGCTGGGCACGGGCAAATTCTCTTCGGCAGAGGTGATGAAAGGGGCTCTGACGGCTTCGGGGGCGCAGATCGTCACGGTGGCCCTGCGGCGGGTTGAATTGGACAACGCCCAGGACAGCATCCTGAGCGCCGTGGACGTGAGCCGGTATCTGCTCCTTCCCAACACCTCCGGCGCGAGGAATGCAGAGGAGGCCGTCAGACTGGCGCGGCTGGCCAGGGCCGCCGGCTGCGAGCCCTGGGTCAAGCTGGAGATCACCCCCGATCCCCACTATCTCCTCCCGGATCCGATAGAGACGCTCAAGGCCGCTGAGATCCTGGTCAGGGAAGGATTCATTGTTCTGCCGTACATCAATGCCGACCCGGTCCTGGCCAAACGCCTGGAGGAGGCGGGCACGGCCACCGTCATGCCGCTGGGATCGCCGATCGGGTCCAACCGGGGCGTGAAGACCCGGGAGTTGATAGAGATCATCATCGAAAAGTCCCGTGTCCCGGTGGTCGTGGACGCGGGCCTGGGGGCGCCGTCGCATGCCGCCGAGGCCATGGAGATGGGGGCCGATGCGGTGCTGGTCAACACGGCGGTGGCCGTGGCCGGGGATCCGATCGCCATGGCCCGGGCGTTCAAAAAAGGGGTGGAGGCAGGGCGGGAGGCCTTCCTGGCGGGCCTGGGAAGCCGGCGGAAGACCGCCGATCCATCCAGCCCCCTGACCGGTTTTTTGAGGTAAGCCATGAGTTTTTATGATGTCATCCATTCTTACGATTGGAACGAAATCCAAAGAGAGATCCTTCGCCGCTCCCGCGAGGATGTGGAAAGGGCGCTTGCCGCCCGCGCTCCGGGATTCGACGATCTTCTGAGTCTTCTCTCCCCTGAGGCGGAGGCGTTCCTGGAGCCGATGGCCCAGCGGGCCCATCGGCTCACCCTGCAGAGGTTCGGCCGGGTGATGGGGATGTTCGCCCCCCTCTACCTGTCGAATGTCTGCACGAACCGCTGCGTCTATTGCGGATTCAACGCCGGCAACGCCATTTCCCGCGTCACCCTGACCCCGCAGGAGGCCGCGGCGGAAGGGGAGTCTCTGCGGCGGATGGGATTCCGCACGGTGCTTCTCCTTTCCGGCGAGGCGCCGCAGATCGTCACCGAGGAGTACCTCGAAAGGGTGCTGGAGAGGCTCCGGCCCTATTTCCCCTCCATCGGGATCGAGATGTTTCCCATGACGGAGGAAAGGTATCGGGAGCTCATCGGCCAGGGGGTGGACGGACTGACTATATTCCAAGAGACATACGATGAGGCCGGCTATAAAGAGTTTCACCCCGGCGGGAAAAAGAGCGATTACCGCTGGCGGCTGGAGACCCCGGAGCGGGGGGGGGCGGCAGGATTTCGCCGCATCGGGATCGGCGCCCTGCTGGGCCTGAACGACTGGCGGGTCGAGGGTTTTTTCGTCGCCCTCCACGCGAATCACCTCCTGAGGAGCTGCTGGAAATCCCAGCTTGCGATCTCCTTCCCCCGGCTTCGGTCTTCGGCGGGAGGCTATCAATCCCGGTTCCCTGTTGCCGATCGCCATCTGGTCCAGTTGATCTGCGCCCTGCGGCTCTTCCTGCCCGATGTGGGATTCACCCTCTCCACCCGCGAAGCATCCGGCCTCCGCGATTGCCTCATCCCGCTGGGGGTGACCGCCATGAGCGCCGGCTCCCGCACGGAGCCGGGGGGCTATTCCCGCCCCGGCACAGGGGGCGCCCAGTTTGAGGTCGCCGATGAGAGGCCCCCGGAGGAGGTGGCGGAGGCGCTCCGTTGCAGAGGGTATGAACCGGTGTGGAAGGAATGGGAGGGCGCTTCGTCCTTCGCATGACGCCGATGAAGAGAAGGGCGGTCCAGGCGGTCTGCCTTGTATGATGAGCGGGAGATTTCAGCCGGATTTCCCAAGGGAGGTGAAGATGGAGATACAGGTGAACGGAAAAAAGCAGGAATGCGCGGGGCCGGTCACGGTTCTCGCGTTCCTGGAGGCCCTGGGGATCCAGCCCGCGACCGTCGCGGTGGAGAGAAACCTGAGGATCGTCCCCAGGCAGGAGATGGCGCAGGAGATGATTCGCGAGGGAGACACGCTCGAGATCATCCGGATGGTCGGGGGGGGATGAATGGACAGACAGGCCAGGAGACAAAGGTTTTTGCGAACGGATCTTTACCCGGTTACCTGCGAACGCCATTCCGCGGGGAGGTCGAACCTGGAGGTTCTGGATGCGGCGATCCGAGGCGGGGCCGGCATCATTCAGCTCCGCGAGAAGGAGTGCACCATAGAAGAGCTCTACCGGATGGCGCTCCGGTTTCGGGAGCTCACCGCCGAGGCCGGGATGCTGCTGATCGTCAACGATCATGTGGATATCGCGCTGGCCGTAGGGGCCGACGGGGTCCATCTCGGGCAGGGGGATCTTCCCCTTCAAGCGGCCAGAGGGATCGCGCCGGATCTTCTTATCGGGGTCTCCACCCATTCCCGGCAGGAGGCCCTCGAGGCGCAGCGCGAAGGCGCGGATTACGTCAACATCGGCCCGATCTTTCCCACCCGGACCAAGGAGGGGGTAAAACACTTTCTGGGGCCAAAGGCCATCCCGGAGATCGCCGCGGGGCTGGAGATCCCCTTTACCGTCATGGGGGGGATCACCGCCGGCAACATCGAGCAAGTGCTCGCTCAGGGGGCGCGGCATGTGGCGGTGGTGACGGCCGTCACCATGGCCGAGGATATGGCCGGGGCGATCGCTTCCCTGCGCGAAAAGATCGTAAGGGCGAAGCAGGAAACAGGGTAGGGATCCGGAGCCTTTGCCGCTCCTCAGATCAGCAGGAGCGACAGGCCGCTGAGGATGAGCATCCCCATGACGGTCCCGTCGAGGCCCAAAAACGGGATCAGCAGAAGGCTTCCCGCGATCGATCCCAGGCAGCCGCCGATCAGGTCCGCCGCGTACAGGGGGGCGATGACGCGCCTCTGGTCCTGCACCCGGTAGAGGCCCGCATAGGCGAGGACCCCGGCGACGAGAAACCCGGAGGCGGCAAGCAGGGCGGCCGTGGGCACGAGCCCCCCCAGGGTCGGATGGGTGACATGGCGCAGGGCGGCGATCCCCAGGAGCCCGAAGCCGGCAAGTAAACCCGCGCCCCACCAGCGCGTTCGCTTATTCCGAACCCCTGTCCACCGGACCGCTTCATTGATCAGCCAGGCGCCCACGGCCAGACCCGCCATGAACATCATCAGAAGGAGCCCGATGTCCTGGTACAGGACGCCTTCCCTGGCCTGATAGGCAAGGATGAATACCGCCTCCATGACGATGCCGATGAATCCCGCCGCGGTCACGAGCAGGGCGCGGCGCCCGGCGGGATAGATGCGGGCCGCAAGAAACAGGAGCGCAAGGCCGGCCCCGATCAGCCACCAGATCTTCGTCGGGCCGCGGCCTTCGCCCCCGAAGCCGGGGAAATCCGCCAGGGCCAGCTCCGGGAAGAACCGGGCGAGCCAGAGCATCACCGCGGCCGGGTAACAGACCGGCCGGATGTCCGTGTTCGCCGGCGCCTCGGCCTGATCCAGCCGTTTCTCCAGCTCGAAGCGCCGGTCGTTGGTGAACAGGTACCGGATGTAGGGGGGAGAGACGAGCCGGGTCTGGATGGCGCGCTCCCGGAGCCGCTCCGCAAGGAGGTCCGCCGAGCGGGGAAGGGGCGTGCGGGAGGCGGTGATGACGGTGGCCGTCCCCGGCAGGATGAGGAGCTCCGGAAAGACCGAGGCCAGGGCGCTGCGGACGCTCGCCGTCCTTCGTATCCACTGCGGCATCCAGAAATTCTCCGGGCCGGAAAATCGCAGACCGACGATCCCGGAAGGGGCGAGGCGCTCGGCGCATTCCAGGAAGAACTCCTGCGTGTAGAAGCGGTTGGTTTGGCCCGAGGAGGGCTCCGGCATGCCGATGAGGATCAGGTCGTAGGCGCTGCTCCCCTCTTTGAGAAAGCGGCGCGGATCGGCCGTGACGAGGCGGACCGCGGGATCGGAAAGGGCGTTCCGGATCGTATCCGGCAGCCGGTTCCGGACCATAGCGACAAGGACGCGGTCGAGCTCGACGACGTCGATCCGCTGCGGCCGGTGCTTGAGGAGCTCCCGCACCGTGCCGTCGAGCCCCCCGCCCAGCACGAGGATGCGCCGCGGCCCTGCGTGCTGGAGGGCCGAAAGATGGGCGAGAAGCTCCGCCTCCGCGCCTTCGGTTTCAAAGGCGAGGGCGTCGTCGGAAAACACGGAGATCTGTCCGGAATGGGCGGCAAGCGTGATCCGGCCGTAGGGGGAGTCCCGGCTGTCGAGCAGGCCGGGGTGGTTCCAGGCCGTCATCCTCCTGTCAAGAGGGCCGGAGTGCCACAGGGCGATCGCCGCCGCGACGGCAAGGCCCGCGGCAACGAGACGCCGGCGGAGGTGGCGCCTGCGGCGGAGAAAATCCCGGCTGCGGAAGGCGAAAAGGGCTGCCGTGGCTGCGATGAGGCTGCACGAAAGGGCGAGCGGAAGGTTCTGGATCTCCCACCTGAGGCACAAGGTGGCCAGAAGCCCGCCGGCCAGGGCGCCCAGGCTCTCGATCCCATAGGCGCCGGCAAAGGTCCTTCCCCTTTCCGCATACAGCAGGGCCGCTGTGCGGAACAGGAGGCCCGAAAGCAGGCCGGCCGGCGCCAGCGCGATGAAAAGCGCCGCCATCTGCCGGGTGAAGGGGAGGTAGGCGCCCGGGATGCCGCCCAGGAGCAGCCGGCTCGCCCTGAGAAAGGCGATCCCCAGGGGCAGGAAGAGGGCGAACAGGAGCAGCAGCGCCGCGGTCCGATTGGATGAGGGCAGATACCGCGGCCGGACAGCGATCGTCCCCACTGCGGTCAGCAGAAGCCAGGCGCCCAGGGCGATCAGATAGACCAGCTCGACTCCGAAGAAGGCGACGCTGAGCTCCCGGAAAAGCACGATCTGGCCGGTCAGCGACACAAAGCCTGTCAGGAACAGCAGGGCGGCGGCGTTCATCGGATGTCCGCTTCACCGAAGACGAGCGCCTGGAACGTCGAGAACTTCGCCCCCTGGCGCCAGGCAGAGGCGGCAAGCCCGGCCTTCTGGCTGAGGTTGTCGAGCATCTCGTCCCTTCCCCACCCCTGCTCCGGTGCGACCTGGGGGAGGAAGACCGCCGAGCGACCCCCCTTTTCGAGAAGGACGCCGTCCCTGCCGACCACGATCGCCTCGGGGCCGGAGACCGGCTTCATCGGCGTGAGGACCGAGATTTCGATCTCCAGATCGGCCAGCTCCTGGGCGGTGACGGGCCGGAAGCGGGGGTCCTCGAAGGCGGCCTGCAGGGCCATCGCCCCGACGAGGTTGGCCAGAGGCCGGTCCGGGGTCATCCGGCCGATGCAGCCGCGCAGGTGCCCCCGCTTCTTGAGGGTCACGAAGACCCCGCGGGGTTCCAGGGCCGCAGGGCTGAATCCCCGGGGCAGGGGGACCATCTGCGTCGCGAGATAGCCGGAGATCGTCTCCCGGACAAAAGCCAGCAGGGCCTTCTTGTCGGTCAAGGTGAGGCCTTCTCCTTCGGCCGCCTGGGCCTGCGGCGTTGCTTTTGCCTTGTCCTCCGCGGCGCTGAAGACCACGGCCCCGTAGCCGACGACGCGGTCCTGCTCGCCGATCGGGACGTCCCCGGAGTTCGCGTAGCTCACCACCTTCCCGCTTTTGGCGCCAAGGGCCTTGGCCGCGGCCATCGCGGCCATGATCGGGGCCTCGCCGCAGGCGCAGGTGTCGAGCCCCCGGATGCGGCGGGCCATCTGAGCCTGGAGGGTGTCGCGCAGCGTTGCCAAATCGAGCGAGGCGACAGCGGCAAGGGTCTTGCGGTCCACGTCATTTGCGTCCTTTGCCGCGGGATAATGGGAGAGATCCGAGCTTGCCACGATGAGCGCCTTTTTCCCCTTCAGCACGCCGGCCACGGCCGCCCCGAAGCGGGTGTAAAGGCCGATGTCCGCCGCGCCCACGACCGCCGGGACGATCTTTGCATTGGGGAACAGGACCTGGATGAAGGGGATCTGGACCTCGATGGAATGCTCGCGGACGTGCGGCGTCTTATCCGCCGTGCAGTCCGGGCTCGCGGCCAGAAGCGCCGCGACAATCGCCTCGTCCACCGCTGCGGTGCCCAGGGGGGTCTTAAAGCCCGCGCCCGGGTAGAGGGCGATCTTGCTGAGGTTGTGCGTCGTGTGGTTCGTTCCGAACACGACGACGAGCTCATAGCCCCCGCCGCGGACCTGGTTGTAGCCGTCGGCGCAGATCTGTCCGGAGAAGACGTATCCGGCATGAGGGACGACAATAGCGAGCGGCGAGAGCGCCTGCGCGGGCGCCGCGCTTTTCATGAATTTATCGATGGCGGCCTTCAGGACCGCGGCCGATTCCGGATAGAACTTTCCGGCCACGACCGGGGGGCGGATTTCGCCTCCCCCCTTTCCCGCCTGGCAGGCCACGGCGAGTCCGAGGCTGAAGGCGACGAAGGGCATACCCAGTTGCATGAAGTTCATGGCGATCTCCTTTCAGGTCCAGACGCCGGAGATCTTCGCGCGGCAGAATCCGCAGAGCCCTTTGCTCGCGTGCATCTCCGCGATGAAGAACCCCCTGCGTCTGATGATTGCCTTCCCGCAGGAAGGGCAGTAGGTGCTGTTTCCCGGATGGTCCGGGACGTTTCCCACATAGGCGTAGCGCAGCCCCCGTTCCTTTGCCATCTCCCAGGCCCGCTCCAACGTCGCGACGGGCGTGGGGGGGAGGTTCCGGAGCTGGTAGTCGGGATGGAAGCGGGTGAAGTGGACGGGGACGTCGGGCCCGAGCTCGCCCGCAACCCAGTCGATCAGGCCGCGGAGCATCTTTTCGGAGTCGTTGAGCGTCGGGACTACGAGGTTGACGATCTCCAGGTGGGCGCGGCTCCGCGCGATCTGCCGGATGCTCCTCAACACCGCCTTGAGTTCGGCGCCGCAGACGTCGCGGTAGAACGCCTCGTCGTATCCCTTCAGGTCGATCTTGATCGCATCGAGCGTCTCGCACAGCTCGGCGAGCGGGGCCTCGTTCATGATGCCGCAGCTGATCAGGACCGAGCGGAGCCCCTGTTTTTTCGCCTCCCGGCTGATGTCGGTCAGGTATTCCAGAAAGACCGTGGGCTCGTTGTAGGTGAAGGCGATGACCGGCGCCTCGCGCAGCCGCGAGGCGCGGACGATCGTCTCCGGGGGCGTCGCGGCGGCCTGGTAGTCCTCCGGGGAGGCCTGGGAGATCTCCCAGTTCTGGCAAAATCGGCACCGCAGCGGGCAGCCGGAGGTCGCCAGGGAAAAGGCCGCGGCACCGGGGAGGAAGTGGTAGAAGGGCTTCTTCTCGATCGGATCGACGTGGATGGTGATGGGCCGCCCGTACACGAGGCTCTTCAGCTCGCCCCCCACGTTCATCCGGGCGCGGCAGCGGCCGCGGCTGCCTGCCTTGATGACGCAGCCCTGGGCGCACAGGAGGCACTTGACGATCCCCTCTTCATGGCGCATCCGCTTTCCCGACAGGATTTCCCGGGGGCTGTGGCAAAGGCGGCACTCCTTGCCGGCCAGGGGGATCGAGGTCCAGTAGCGGGCCTTGGGGGCGGACCGGACTAGGGCGGAGGGCGCATCGAGGGCGAACAATAGGCCGCCCTGATCGCCCGCCAGCAGGCGCTCCCAGAGGGGGGAGGAGAGGTACAGCCCTGCCCCGCCGAGGATCGGGGCGATCCCGGCCAGGGTCCGGAGAAAATCGCGTCGGGAGATCATGGCCTTCTTCCTGGCAGTCCTTCCATCCATCCGACCCAGCTTGCGTCCGGTCATGACGGCCGGCGGCAGGCCGCCGAAAACGGCGCACTCGGGCGGCTGGTCATTTCATCTTAAGGTAGGAAAGCGAAGGATAGTATAGAAATACAGCCGGGAGGTGTCAATGGAAAAGGGCGATGGAATATGGTGATGTGTCATCCCATTCTTTTGTGGATAACGGCGCGGTGAACCGGAGCGATAGGCGCTGCGCTCGGCTCTACCGAATTGATAAAAAAATTTAATTGTTCGATTCCTGTATCTTCTTTTGTCTGTATTCCCGTAAATAATGATGAGCCGTATAACTACCCAAAGCTGCTCCTAGCATCCAGACTGGATCAAAGGGATAGCGAAAACTGATCTGTACAGATGCAAAGATACTCAAGGATAATTTAAGAAAACATATTAACAAGATTCCAATAATGAATCTTGTTTCCGCTTGCCTTTTTATTCCGATTATTGTCAAGAGACATAATAACATAATGATGCTGATCGGCATTGTTTTTATTTCTTGATAGAATTTGTTAAACGAATAATATGGCGTAAATATCTCTTTTGCCGGTAACTGCCAGGTTTTAGGTGGCCATGATTCTCGGAACCATAAGGAGGTATCAATATGATACCCTGGAGGTAGTAAATTAGCAAGCCAATACAGTCCGTGATTCTCAGGCAATATATCATCAATCCAGACAGGATCGCTCAATCCTTTTTGCTGCCATTGCGGTAATCTACGATTATATTCTTGCTCGATCACTTGATGGTGATAAGCACGGTCCAGGATTTTCAACTGAGGAGGCACACCAAATATTATCATTAGCTGTTGCACATAAGTAAGCCAGAAATCTCGTGGATTGGCTGTCGCTGCTTCCCATGCCGCTTTTCTTAGTAATACAGCATGGTTTTTCCAGCCTTCTTCCAAGTAAACTTCATTCATCACATGCTGAAACATGCGATCAGTTGAATAAACAAACATATCATCAATACTTACTCCATAATCTTGAAACACCTTTTTAGTAAGTATTTTTTTCTGCATTATCTCTTTTAATTTCTGCGAGGCAGGCCCGTTTTCAGGACGAATGAGCCCTTCCTGCACATAAGTGCGATAAAAAGGCAAATGGACGTTACCAAGAGCAGCTACCCCAAAAAAATCAAATCGAAGATAATTATATGAAGCGTATGACAATATAATAATTACACATGGGAGCATACAGGCCAAGCAACGTTTGACTATGATATTAATACCCTTCTCCCAATAGAGCAATGGCAGAAAAAAACTAAGCATCATGACTGAATTGTCTGGACGAACCATTATGAGAATACCTATAATTATGCCAACCAGGCTCCAATCTCGATTTTCGAATCGATGGAATGCTTTAATAAGGAAGTATAGCCAATACAACACAACAAGTGCCATAATCGATTCTGAAGATACGCTCAGGATATTTTGCATGTAATAGTATCGAAGCAGCAGCAAAAATAAAGTAATTAAAGCCATCCACTTGTTCCAACGAGCCACTATAAGATAAAAAAGCGACATACCTATGACAAAAAGGATTCCCGTAATAATTAATATGAGCATCCATCCACCAAGATCAAACAGTGGTCCATAAAAAAAAGGTGCTCCTGGCGTTCTAAACAATTGCAATAAAACCAGGGGTGGGTAGGTCATAAAAAATTGGCGGTAATAAAGCTCATATGTCGCCATATCTCTTCCTGCATGAATTCCAATCACCAATGCTGAAAAAATAAAAAAAACGGCAGAAAAAGTGATGGCAGCTAATAGAAAAGGATTCGCGCTCTCAAATAAACTTTTTTTAATATTGTGACATATGCTTACTCTTTCACCTATTATCATGTTCGATCTCCATCCTTATCGAACCAGTTTGGTTTCAACAAGACCAAAATTGTCGCTGCTGATTAAAATACTGATGCTTCAAATTGAGGTTCTTTGCTCCGCTTGCCACCTTGTTTTCCTGTTACGCCTCAATATTTTAAGAATCACTGGTTGTTCTCTCGCATGGTTCTCGAAATTGGTCAATTGTTGAGTTCAGGAAGAAAGAGCGGTTTCGCAGCCACATTAAACCCGAATCCCGCCCTTCATCGTGTCCCTTCTTTCAGGGGCGCAGTCTCCTACCAGTCCTTGACCATGACACCGATGCCGAAGCGGTTCGTGTAATGGTTGTAGTCGATGAGGCTCTCGCCATATCCGGTAAAATACTGCAGGTAGCCGTTGAGATGTTGGGTGAGGGGGAAGCTGACCTCAAACTGCAGGGCGCTGCGATTCTCGTCGAAGCGGAGATTGTTCCTGAACATGAGGGCAAGGTGGTAATCCCGCCAGATCGTCGCCGCCCAGATCTCCCCGTAACCGAGGTAGGAAACGATATCACGGTTGTCGTCCTGGCTCTCGCTCTCCGGGATGCGGGCCCAGGTCTTCAGAACGAGGTTGAAATCGTCCCGCTCGAATCCGAGGCTGGCGATGATGCGGTTCCAGCTCCGGGACAGGGGCTCGCCGCGGCCGTTGGACTGGTGGTTCAGGCCGACCTGGATGAATCGGTTCTTCAGAAGGCCGAACAGGTCCGCGTCGGTCCGGTAGTTGAGGATGAGCTCTGGCTCGTAGTTCGTCTCGCGGAAAGGGGAGGAGAACTTCGTGTTGTAGAGCTGCCAGAGGGAAAGCTGCGTATAGGCGGCCCAGAGGTCCAGCTTGGTGCCAAAGATGTCCGGCCAGATGTTTGTCTTCAGGCTGATCTGGTATTTCGCCTCGGCCTCCTTGATCTCCGTGCCGGGGTTCGCTGCCTCGTAGGTCTGCTTGTCCTGGGTGAAATTGTACGAGTAAAGGAGCATGTAATTCTGCTTGTATGGGGTGATGGCGAACCGGCCCCGGCTGCGCCTGCTCTCCTTGTCGAGCTGCCATACCTGAGAAAGGTGGGAGGGCCTGGAAGCCGCGGCAGGGGGGCTCTGCGCGGGAGGGGCTGCGGCCGGCGCCACGCGTTCCTTGGGCTTAAAGCCTGCCGCCTCGTCGTAGCAGCGAAGCCGCGCGGCTTTGTCGTCGATGGCCGTGCAGGCGCTTAGGTCCCCGGTCGCTTTGGCCGGCGCCGGATCAACCGCCATTCCGATGAGGCCTGCAAGCAGGCACGCTGCAAAAAGCCGGTAACGATTCATACTTCCCTCCTTGCATGGATGGGCATCGCCGCGCAGAGTATGCCATTGTGACGGTGGGATTTCAAGGCAAACCAGGCCAATATCCAACCAACATGATCCCTGCATTTGTATCGTGTCGCAGTATTTCATTGACATGCAACACTGTTTTTTATAGCCTCCCCATCGGATAAACGGTGGTCAAGTATTTTCTATTGTTTCCGGTAGTCACAAAGATGGAGTGTTGCGCTATGGCGACGCTATACATTTTCATCTAACGTATTTGTTGCCCTGAGAGGTGCTCATGAAAACAAAGTGGTTTATGGCCCTTTTCTCTATCCTGTTACTGTTGTTTTTCCCAGTGATCTTAGGGCATGCAGAAGATGACAGAGTGGTCGAGTTGACCATTGTAAAGAACGACAATCTGATCAATATCTGCAAGAAATACCTCGACGACCCTTCAAAATGGCCGGAAGTCGGCCGGATCAACCGTCTGAGGAATTTCGATCTCATTTACGCGGGTCGATTATTGATCGTTCCGGTGAGACTCCTGAAGGGAGTCCCAGTGGACGGCCGGGTGCTTTTCGTTAAAGGTGACGTCGCGGTCCGAACTGCCGGAGAAGAGTCGTGGAAAGAACTCCGGCCGAATGCAGTGGTCCGACAGGGGGATTTGATCCGGACAGGACGTGAGAGCGCTGTGGAGATCGCTTTTGATGATGGAACCTCTTTTCTTCAGCGGTCCGATACAACCCTCGGCCTCAATAGGATGGAGCGGAAGGGGGATACCCATATTTTTCAAAAGCTGATCCTTCCCTTAGGGAGGGTGCTTATGAAAGTGCGACGCGCGACAGGCCGGGATTCCCGAATTGAAATACAGACTCCCTCAGCCACAGCTGTGGCCCGAGGCACTGATTTCCGGGTTTCCGTCGATCCCAAAGAGACCACGATCTCCGAAATCCTCCAAGGAAACGTCGATGTGGAGGCTATGAAGCAGGTGGTCATGTTGAAAGAAGGAGAAGGGACGAGGGTCGACAAGGGTACGCCTCCATTGAAACCGCGCCAGCTCCTCCGCCCACCGGCCCTTGATGTGCAGCCGCTTTACAAAACGATGCCTTTTTTCATTAAGTTTGAAGCAGTAAAGGGCGCTGTTGCCTATCGATTCCGGTTAACCACTGATTCGGAAGGGAAGGACGTCATCAGGGAGAGCGTGACCAGTGCCGGTGAACCCTTGGAAGTGAGAGGGCTTGATGACGGGACTTATTATCTCCACGGCCAGAGCATTGACGAAATCGGCATTGAAGGGTTTCCTCTCGCACCTCAATCGATCCGGGTACGGACCAATCCGTTGCCGCCCTTTATCCAGGAACCGATGGATAGCGCCCAGTTCAAAGGGAGGTCCGTTTCCTTCCAGTGGCTGAAAGTCAAGGACGCCGCCGGTTACCAGATCCAAATCTCCCGGGACCGCCAGTTCAATGACGTCACCGGAGGACTGGTGGACGTCCCAGACGTCTCCTATAGTCGCATCTTTGACGACTTCGGTTCCTATTATTTCCGCGTCCGCTCCTTGGCTCAGGATGGTTATGAGGGGATCTGGTCCGATGTTATTTCGTTCACCCTCGTTCCCCCTCCGCCCTCGCCGGCCCTGGAAAAGCCTTCGATCGAACAAAAGGATCTGCGCATCCGATGGCAGGATCAGGGCGCGAAGATGTCCTATCGCTGCCAGATCGCCCGCGATGATGGTTTCCAGAACCTGTTCGTCGAGAAGCATGTGGACCGACGCGAGATCGTTCTACCCAAGCCGGAGGAGCCGGGGGTGTATTACATCCGTACGAGTACCATCGATTCGACGGGATATGAAGGCAAATTCTCTCCTCCGCAGAGTTTCGAAATCAAGCGCGCTGAAAAGAAGGATGAGAGCACATTTCCCTGCATCATCGGTTTGTCTGTCCTGGGTGTTGCAGGATTGTTCATGCTGATCCTGTTTTAGGTTTTGTATTCACGGGCGGTTTACAGACATGCATTTGCGTAAAACTTTCGCAGCAGTGAGAAAATATCTTCTTATTATTTTCATCGGTTTTGCCCTGATCCTGACGGCAGACGTCCTGGGATTTTTCACAGGAATGGACAACCACTGCTACGACCTCTTCTTCCGGTTGCGGGGATCCGCCGACCACGACAATCGCATACTGATCGTAGCCGTGGATGAACAAACCTTGAACCGACTTGGTCGATGGCCCTTGAAACGACGGCACTATGCAAGACTTCTGGACCGTCTTGATAAGGCCAGTCTCATAGGCTTCGATATTCTGATGATCGAGCCTTCGGAAGACGACGCCGTCCTTGCCGAGGCGATTACGAGAAACGGCAAGGTTGTTCTGCCGTCTTACATCGTGAAGCCCTCGCAAATCGCTGATATTGCGTCATCGCTTACCCCCCGCCGGACGGGTCATGTCCATCTGGAGCAGGATATCGACGGTGTCGTGAGGAAGGTCTATCACACACTTTCCACGGGGGATAAGAAAATACCCTCCTTTGCTTCAGCGATTTATGAAAGCTTGACCGGCAAGACGTTCCCACCCGAAGATCCGACCGGAAACGATGGAGCACCGACGATACAGTCGCGTATCATCCAGACAGATGGCTGGAGAATCAACTATTACGGTCCACCCGGGACTTTTCCAAGGTTTTCTCTGATAGATGTCATCGACGGCAGGTATCCCAACGATTTTTTCAAGGACAAGATCGCCCTTGTCGGTATCACGGCTGCGGGGTTGGAATCGGGCGTGTTGACCCCCTTTGGTCAGAATCGGGATCAGATGTCTGGCGTCGAGGCCCATGCCCATATCCTCAGCAACCTCATCGATCGCAAGAGGCTCTTTGAGATCCCAGATGCGATTCGCTGGATCCTTTCCTTCAGTCTTTCTTTCCTGTTCTTCCTTTTCCTTCTGCATGAGGAAGGGAAGCGGGCGGCACTCCTATGGGTCGTATTGGGCATTGTCACGGTATCCATCGCTGCCTTCGTGATTTTCGCGGTTTTCGATGCCTGGTTCAGCCCAGTCATGCTTTATTTTTCTTTTTCAATTGTGTTCGTTCTCACTTATATCTTCCGGCTTGAACAGACCGGAAGGCGTTTATACGAAGCCAAAGAGGAATGGGAGAAATCTTTTAACACCATCAACGACGCCATTGTCCTGACGGACTGCGAGGGGATGGCGGTTCGGATGAATAGGACGGCAAAAACCTCGCTGGGACCCCACATCTTGCACCTCCTGTCCGGAAAGCGTCTCCCCCAAGAGGAGGTTCAGGTGCCGTCCTCCGGAGAAGGGCAAAAAGGAGCTGCTGTTGTGGAAGGTAACACAGGGGCAGAGGAGGTCTCGGAGATCGTGGTGGATCCTGCCTCAGACCGCCATTTTGAGGTCAAATCACTCCCCCGCTTCGATCCGGTAGGCAAGTGGATAGGTTTCGTTCATGTTGTCCGTGATATAACGACTCGAAAGAAGATGGAAAAGGAAAAGGAGAAGCTCCAGGCCCAGCTTCTCCAGGCACAGAAGATGGAGGCCGTCGGGACGCTTGCCGGTGGTATTGCCCATGATTTTAATAACATTCTTGCGGGTATCCAGGGATACATTTCCATCATGCTGCTGGATCTGAAATCGGACCATCCCTTCTATTCGAAATTTCGCAAGATTGAAGATCAGATCAACAATGGGGCCGGCCTGACCAGGCAACTGTTGGGATTTGCCCGGGGCGGGAAATATGAGGTCAAACCGACGAACCTCAATGACATCCTGGAAAGGAGTTCTGAGATATTGGGGCATACCCACAAGGAGATATCGATCACCAAGGATTTTCAGAAGGATTTATGGCTGGTAGAGGTCGATCGGAAGCAGATCGAACAGGTCTTCCTGAATCTTTATATCAACGCCTGGCATGCCATGCCTGGGGGCGGGGATTTGTCCTTGGAAACACGGAATCTTGTCCTTAATAGGCAGGATGTGATGCATCATGGGGTAGAGCCCGGAGAATACGTAAAGGTTTCCGTGACCGATACGGGAATGGGTATGACCGAAAAAACCATGGAAAGGATTTTCGATCCCTTCTTTACGACAAAAGAACCAGGAAAGGGAACAGGCCTGGGGCTGGCCTCCGCTTCCGGCATCATAAAAAACCATGATGGATTTATCACGGTCCAAAGTGAACTTGGCCGTGGGTCGACATTCAATATCTATCTCCCTATATCGGGAAAAGGCATGGTAACCGAGGTCGAGGTCGCCGAACAACGGATTCTAACAGGTCGGGAGACGATTCTTGTGGTGGATGATGAGCAGAGCATCGCTCAAGTGACAAGGGATATCCTGACAAGTCTTGGATATCAGGTGATAAGTGTGGGGAGTGGGCAGGAGGCGGTCGCGGTTTACATGGAGAAAGGGAAAGGGATCGATCTTGTTATCCTGGACATGATCATGCCGGGTATGGGTGGAGGAAAGACCTTCGCAACGCTCCGCGAGATAAATCCTGACGTAAAGGTGATTCTCTCCAGCGGTTACAGCATTGATGGTGAAGCCCGGCAGATACTGGCCAGAGGTTGTAACAGCTTCATTCAGAAGCCTTTTCGAATTGCCGAGCTGTCGAAAAAGATACGGGATGTCCTGAACAGTAAATTGGAGACGCCGTGAATAGTGCGATCGAGATCATCCAGGCGGACATCACCACGCTGAAGGTGGATGCCATCGTGAATGCCGCCAACACCTCCCTGCTGGGCGGGGGCGGTGTGGACGGGGCGATTCACCGGGCAGCCGGGCCGGAGCTGCTGGCCGAATGCCGGACCCTCAGCGGCTGCAAGACGGGGGAGTGCAAGATCACCAAAGGCTACCGCCTGCCGGCAAGGTTCGTCATCCACGCGGTGGGTCCTGTCTGGCACGGCGGGAACCGGGGCGAGCCGGAGCTGCTGCGGAGCTGCTATCGGAACTCCTTCCGCCTGGCCCGACTCAATGACGTGAAAAGTATCGCCTTTCCCGCGATCAGCTGTGGGGTGTACGGCTACCCCCTGCCGGAGGCAGCGCGCATCGCCCTTTCCACGGCCCGCGACGAGGCCGCGGACGGACGGATCGAACGGATCGTCTTTGCCCTGTTTGACGGAGGGGCCTTGAAGGCGTACCAGGAAGCGGCGGCCGAGCTGAACCTGGATCTGTGATCCGGCCGGTTTGCCGAGTTTCGCGGTCGCGAAAGGGAGCTTGCTATTCCTTATAGTGGATGCCCTTCCACACCGCAAAGGCCGCTTCGATCCCCGCCACCGCCCCGTCGACCCCCGTGTGGCCCGTGTTCACGGTCAGGTCGTAGTAGATGGGATTCGTCCAGTCCGCGCGAAAATGCTTGCAGTGAAATGCGTTTCGGTCTGCCTCGGTCTTGTAGACATAGCGCTCCGCCGCCTCGAGGTCGATGTTCGAATCCCTCATGACGTTGCGGATCCGGATCTCCCGGGGGGCGACAATGCGGATGCGGAAGGTCTCCTCCGGGGGCAGCACGAACTGCCCGCCCCGGCCGATGATGATGGTGTTGCCCTGCTTGCCGATCGTCCCGATCACCCTTGTCAGGTAGCGGAGGTATTCATCCGGCCAGATGTGGCGGGTCCGGAACATGGAGTCGATCCAGAAGTCCCGTCTGCGGACCTCCTTTTCGTCCAGCGAGGCGATGACCTTCTCGCTGATGTCGGCCCGCTCCGCGACCTGCTGGATGATCCTGGAGCCGATCAAATCCATCCCCAGGTCCCTGGCCAGGCGCTTTGCCACTTCGGTGCCGCCGCTTCCCGGGTCCCTGGAGAGGGTGATGCAGGGAAGGACGGCGGCCTGTGTCTCCTTCTGCGAGAGCCTCAGGCGTTGCCATTTGGTGATTTGCTCTTCGACGATGTCGCTCAGGGAACGGCTTTTTGCCTTCTGCATGGGAACCTCCTTTTCGGGAAACGAGGTTACAGGGCCGGCCAATGTCTTTCACTGATGTATAGGAGGATGGGGCCGGCCTGTCAAGGGGGTCCCGGGAGGGTCCGTGGGTGCTCGATCCCCAAGGAGGCGGCCGGGGTGTTCGAGCCGGTTCCTCGGGAGCTGGAAGAGGATGCCTTCGTCAAGGAGATGGGGGGAGACAGAGGAAATCAATAAAAAAAGCGCCCCGGAGCGATGCCCCGGGGCGCCTTGTCGGTTATAACGTAACCTTACGCAAGTTTTACGTTTTCCGCTGCCGGGCCTTTCTGGCCCTCTGCAACGTCAAAACTGACGCGCTGGCCCTCGGTCAAGGTCTTGAAACCCTCGGCCTTAATAGCGCTGAAATGGACAAACAGGTCACCGCCGCCATCCTGCGCGATAAACCCGAAGCCTTTTTGCTCGTTGAACCACTTCACTGTTCCTTCTGACATCTTTTGCATCCTCCTTTCTCCAAATTTCTCAAAGTCGGATGAACACGATGACAGAAAGATAAAAACCGCCAGACTCTCTAAGAGCTCGGCGGCTGCCTTTGCACTTCAAAATGTCTATCTCCAACTCTTGCGACATCCTCTCCGACCCCGTCGGAAAGAAGATGTGGTTCCCCATATACATGAGGCAACCGGAGAAAGTCAAGAAATATTTTGATATTTTTTTGACTAATTCTCGAATCGGGTGTATGAAAATTCAATTTTTCCAATTTTTCGCTTTTTCGGCAGGGCTTTCCACGGGAGATAGAATTGAGGATCTTCAGGGTGACGGTCTTGCGCCGATCATGATCGTCGCGAGCCTCAAATGCGTGATCGTCCGTACTGCGTGTGTACTCAAAGGGGGGGAATGGGTGATGGACGCCACAAAGACAAAAAGGCAGCCTTTGAAAGAGGTTTCGACCTTGCGCGGCGAACTGCCGGAGCGGAAGAGACACGAATCAGCGCGGAAGCGGACAAAGGAGTCGGCTCTACACGCCGATCCGCTCTTGATTTCAACGCTCGAATCCACGCCCGATGGAATTCTGGTTGTGGATAATCATGGGAAAGTGGTTGTTTATAATGGGAAATTTATCTCCATCTGGCGCATCCCCGAATCGCTCACGGCAAGGCAGGACGATGATATGCTGCTCAACAGCATGCTGGGTCAGCTCAAGGAGCCGGGAAGTTTTATCGAGCAGCTCAGGCGATTGCGCGCCCATCCGGAGGCGGATAGTTTCGACATCCTGGAATTCAAGGATGGTTGCGCCGTTGAGCGATACTCTCAACCGCAGAGATTGGGAAACGAGATCGTCGGCAGGGTATGGAGCTTTCGCGACGTGACGGATCGCCGGCGGGCGGAGGAGGAGCAGCTCCGGAACAGTAAGATCTCCGAACGGCTTGCCAAGGAGACGGCCATGATCGCGGAGATCGGACGGCTGATCGGCTCCACCCTGGAGATTGATGAAGTATACGACCACTTCGCCGCCGAGACCCGAAAACTCATCCTTTTTGACAGGCTTTCCGTCCACCTGTTCGATATCGATAAGAACCTCCTTTCGATCGCCTATGTTTCCGGATCGGCTATCAGCGGCCGAAACCAGGGGGATTTTCACCCACTGACGGGAACGTTCAGCGAAGAGGTCATCCGCATGCGGATGGGTTCCCTCCTGCAGCCTGCCAGCATCGAAGAGATTGACCGGATCGTCGCCCGCTTCCCCCTCCTTTCCGTCACCTTTCAGGCAGGGCTGCTCTCTGTGATGGGCGTCCCTCTTATCTACCGGAACGAGGTGATCGGCGTCCTGCATTTCCGTTCGAAAAAGCCCAATGCGTACGGCAAAAGGGATCTCCTTCTGGCGGAGAGGATCGGGGCTCAGATCGCCGGTGCGATCGCCAACGCGCAGCTTTTCAGCAGCCTCAAGAAAACGGAGCGCTCGCTGCGTGAAAGCGAAGGTCGGTTCCGCGCCCTGGTGGAGCAGGCGGCGGTGGGGGTGGCCGAAATCGATATGGGGACGGGCCGTTATATGACCGTGAACCGTCGCCTCTGCGAGATGGTCGGCAGGACGGAGGAGGAGATGTTGGCCACGACCTTTCCGGCGATCACCCATCCGGAAGACGCCCGCCTGCATGAGGGTAAAACGGCGCTCCTGCTCGCGGGGAAGATCGGACATTACAGCTTGGAGAAGCGCTATCTCCGGAAGGACGGAGATGTCATCTGGGTGAATATCACGGTGTCGCCGCTCTGGAGGCCGGGGGAAAAACCCGGCCGCAATATGATCATCGTCGAGGACATCACCGAGCGCAAACAGGTGCAGCAGGAAAACGAGCGCCGTTCCCGGCAGCTCGCCGCGTTGCACCAAACGGGAATTGACCTCACCGCGGAGCTGAATCTCAATACGCTGCTTCAGTCCATCGCCGAGCGGGCCTTGGGCCTGATCGGCGGTCAGGCCTGCAACTGTTACATCTATGATCCTGAATCAGACCTGGTTGAAAGGGTAGCCGTTGCGGGCAGGGAATTGGTGCTGGGCGGCGTCACCCGTCGACGCGGGGAAGGTGCCGTCGGCAAGGTCTGGGAGACAGGCAAGGCGCAGATCATCAACGACTATCACGCCTGGCCGGAGCGAAAACCGGAGTATGACTCTTTTCCGAACCGGGCGCTGATGACGATGCCGGTATGCTGGGGTGATGAATTCCTTGGCGTTCTCAACATGCTGGCGTACACCCCCCATCGATATACGGAGGCGGATAAGGATATGCTCGGCATGTTTGCGCCCCAGGCAGCCATCGCCATCCGCAATGCCCGCCTCTACAGCAAAATCGAGCAGATTTCCGTGACCGACGAGCTGACAGGCCTGTTCAATCGGCGCGGATTTTCCCAGCTCGGTGAACGTGAAATCGAGCGGGCCTCGCGCTTTGAGCGGCCGCTTGCGGTGCTGATGCTCGATATCGACCACTTCAAGAAGGTCAACGACACCTACGGTCATCCCATCGGCGATCAGGTTCTGCGGGCCTTGGCCGCTTGCATCCGCCAGGGGATACGCAGGATTGATGTCGTGGGACGTTACGGCGGTGAGGAGTTCACCCTCCTGTTGCCGGAAACGGACCTCCCGGTAGCGATCCAGATCGCCGAGCGCCTCCGCCAATCCGTGGCCGAACTTGCCATCCCGATACCCCAAGGAAAAGACGGTTCGACACCGATCTCTATCCGGATCACCGTGAGTGTCGGTGTCGCCTTTCTGCTGCCGGACGTCCCGAATCTATCCGTCTTGATCCACCGCGCCGACCAGGCGCTCTACCGGGTGAAGGATTCGGGACGCAACCGCGTCGTTGTCTGGGAGGAGTAATGGGGCCCTTGACGCGTCATAGAGATATCACAAAGTCCGGGGAGGATGGGATGTTGAAATATGTTCCGGGTCTGGCATTGGTCCTTGCTATTTGTCTGCCTGCCCGTTTTATCCAGAGCCAGATCACGGTGAACGGAAAAGAGGTGGTCAGTGCGGTTGCGGTTGCCATCCTCCTGGGCATCGTAGTCCGATATCTGGTCAGAGTCCCCGATTCCTGCAGGCACGGCACCGCCTTTGCTGTGAAGCGGCTCCTGCGGATTGGAATCGCCCTCATGGGGGCACAGCTCAGCTTTACACAGGTGCTGGGCGCCGGGGCATCTACCCTGCTGGTGATCATGACCTGCATCGTCCTGGCGGTGCTGCTGGTCCATGCTGTGAGCCTGCGGATGGGATTGTCGGGCCGCCTGGGGACGCTCCTTGCGGTCGGGACGTCCATCTGCGGCGTTTCGGCGATCGTGGCGACCGCGCCGGCCATCGGCGCCAAGGAGGAAGAAACCTCCCTGGCCGTAACAACCATCACCATCTTCGGGCTGCTGGCAGTCCTCTTTTATCCGCTTCTGGGGATCTCCCTGGGGCTGTCCGACCGCTTCTTCGGGTCCTGGGCCGGCACGGCGGTCAACGACACAAGCCAGGTCATTGCCACGGGACTCATCTTCAGCCAGAAGGCCGGCGAGATCGCCGCGGTGGTGAAACTCACCCGGAATCTCTTCATGGCGCCTGTCATCGTGCTGCTGAGTTGGTTTTTCATGAAGCAAAGACAATCCGAGGGGCTAAAGGAGGTATCGGGAAAAGGCATTGCCCTTTCTCAGGCGGTTCCTCTGTTTGTCCTGGGTTTTCTGGGGATGAGCCTCCTGAATTCCGTCGGCGCGTTTTCCCCTGCCGTCCGCCACGGGATTCAGGTCGTCTCCCAGTTCCTGGTCGTGGCGGCCCTTGCCGGCGTGGGCCTCGAAACCAACTTGGCGGCGATGAATAAGATTGGATTGCGGCCGTTCTATGCCGGCCTGTTCGCGGCGCTTCTTATGGCGGCGGTCAGCTTTGGCTTGATCACATTGTTGGGAATTCGGTAAAACGAGGGAGAAATGTCGGCTCCCCTAAGCGGATATGGCGCAACGCCGGCTGAATCATAAAGATTCGGTCCGCTGCGTTCAATCAGTAGGGGGTCGGTTCGGGCGACGGGCGACCCGGGGGAGCTGTCGCCTGGTCACGTTCGAATCGCTGTTCGACGACGCGGGTGCCCCACTGCTCTCCCTGCGCCTGGGAGACGAGACGAAAACCGAATGCCTCGTAAAGGTGGCGCGCCGTATCCAGGCCGGCGAAGGTCCACAGCCCGATCCGCCGGTACGCCTGCCGGTCGCAGAAGGCGACCGCCTCCGCGATGAGACGCCGGCCCCAACCAAGGCCTGTGAGCTCCGGGGAGATGATAAACCAGCGCAGATGCGCCCCCGAGCCGGCCGCCTTCATGCCGTCGATGGCGATCGCCCCTTCCACCCGGTTGCCCTTTCTCAGGGTCCAGAACCCATCGCGCCCCTTTTCAAAGCGGCTGAGGAATTCCGCGAGTTCCGTCGCCACTTTGGCCTCGAAGAAGAGGTCGAATCCCCAGTGGTGGTGGTAATAGGCCGCATGCATCTCGGTGACGCGGCCGAGCGCGCCCGGACAGTATCCGCCGATCTCGATGTGCATCACGGTCTCCCCTGTTTGTTGAATCAGGCCGTAGCGAAACGATCGCCCGGCTTCAAACCGGCCTGGGCGGCGAAGGCAGCGGCGTCCTGCTTTCCCTCATCGGTCCTCACCTTGCAGATGCGGATGGTCCCGTCTGCAGCAGCCACGGTGAATCCCGCCGCATCCGCGTTTACGACCTCTCCCGGACCGATGCCCGCAACTGCGCCGTCCCGCTGCGCATCAAAAAAGCGGACCTTCCGACCCTTATAAAAGGAGTAGGCGCCGGGCTGGGGATCGCAGCCCCGGATGAGGTTGTGGACCTCTTCTGCGGATCTTTTCCAATCGATCCGGGCGACCTGGTCGTTGCAGAGCGGTTCGTACGTTGCCAGGCTTTCCTCCTGAATCAGACGCGGCGCCTGACCCGCCTTGATGAGGTCGACCGATTCCGCAATCGCCTCGACGCCCAGGGGGAAAAGCCGGTTGAAGTAAAGCGATCCGGTCGTATCTTCCGGTAGGATAGGGACCCGTTTCTGCAGGAGGACGGGCCCCGTGTCGATACCCGCGTCCGCCCAGAAGATGGAAAGGCCTGTTTCCTTGTCTCCCATGATCAGGGCCCAGTTGATCGCACTCCCGCCCCGGTGACGGGGGAGCAAGGAGGGGTGATAGCAGATCGATCCCTGGACAGGGGTTTCGATGAAGGTCAGGGGGATGATGTCGGTGACAAAGGCCATGATCAGCAGATCCGCGCGCAAATTCTGAAAATCCCGAAGGGCTTCCGGAGTTTTGTAGCTCTCCGGCCGATAGACGGGGATCCGGCGGCCATCGGCGGCGAGTTTGAGAGGATCAGGCTTCTGACTTCCCTTTCCCTGGGGAAGCCAGGCGGCGATCACCTCTTCGCCTCGGTCCGCCAAGGTTTCCAGGACCTTGGCGCCGAAGGCGGCCTGTCCCATGATGGCGATGCGCATGATATATCGAGCCTCCAATAAAATGGTGCACCCTGTTTACACGATTCAGCCCGGTTTGGCAACCGTCTGGCGGATGAGGGCCCGCTGCGATTCCGTCAGGAGGCAGCCTGCAAGACACCTCTCGGTGCATTGGCCGTTGCAGGGTTCCGTGTGCACCGTGACCGTTGCCTGGGGAAAACGTTTCCTGATCTGCCGGACCAGATCGTCGTTGAGGGAGTGGGCGCTATCGACCGACATCTTGCCGTCCACCTGGACATGGACCTCGATGAACCTGTAGTGGCCGGCCTTGCGGGTGCGCAGCTGGTGGAAGCCTTGGACCAGGGGCATCTGGGAACGGATCATCCGACGGATCTCCTCCTCCTCCTCAGGAGGGAGAGTCTCGTCCATCAATCCGCCCGCCGACTGCCGGGTCAAATCCCAGGCCGCTTTGATAATGAGGAAGGCGACGCCGATGGCCGCCACAGGATCCAGCCAGTGGAAATGACGCCCGGGGAAAAGAGACTCCCCTATCCAGATGAGGGCGAGGCCGGCCATGACCCCCGCCGAGGTGTAGACGTCGGTCCGGAGGTGCCAGCCGTCGGCGATGAGGGCCAAGGAATCGGTTTCTTTTCCCACCTTGAACAACCTCCGGGAGACGAATTGGTTCGCAACGGCGGAGACGAACATGACGGCAACGCCCCAGACAACGGTCTCCAGCGGCTGTGGTTCAAGGAGCTTGACAACGGATTCCCAGAGGATCCACCCTGCGGCGGCAAAGATCAGCAGGGCCTCGATGGTCCCAGAGATGTTTTCGATCTTTCCATGGCCGAAGGGGTGCTTGCCGTCCGCCGGCAGACTGGAGGTTTTTACCGAAAAGAGGGCAATAACGGCAGCCACAAGATCGACGCCGGAGTGGATCGCCTCTGATAGGACCGATACCGAACCGATGGCGATCCCGACCGCCAGTTTGATGGCGACGAGGGTCGTGTTGGAAATGACGGAAAGAAGGGCGACCCTTTCTTTAGACTGTTGTGCATCCATAAGCTGGACGATCTCCCGACTCCTGTCCCAGATGCAGCTCATAGATTCTGCGGATTTCTGAGAACATATTCCACGCCTTTAAGGAGGGCAGTCATAAGTCGAAATGGCTTGAGAAGTCAAGAAATGATAGTGGAAAATCGATAAAAGGTAAAATGAAAGATGAATAAATCTTGACAGGATCGTTTTTATGGCTATAATCTCTACTGAATTGGTAGAGATGAATTAAAGGGGAAACAGGGGCTTCTCAGTGAAATTATCGACGCGGGGACGTTACGGGGTACGTTTGATGTTTGATCTTGCCCTCCACTATGGAAACGGTCCGATCTATCTGAAGGACATCGCCGAGCGACAAGGGATCTCGGCGAAGTACCTCTGGCAGCTGATCAATCCCCTGAAATCGACGGGGCTCATCAACTCCACGCGGGGGGTGCACGGCGGTTATGTCTTGGGAAAAGAACCGGAGCGGATCTCTCTGAAAGAGATCCTCCAGGTCCTGGAAGGGTCCCTGTGCCTGGTCGATTGCGTCGACCGTCCGTCGCTGTGCGATCGGGCTTCTTCTTGCGTATCACGGGAAATCTGGGGCGCGGCATCGGAGGGCATGCAGCGGCTGCTGGAAAACACGACGCTGGCCACGATGGTTCTGAGGCAAAAGGAGAAGCTGAAGAAGAATGAAAAGGGGAAATGAGTTACGGGAATTGATCATGTGCATGTGCTGTGACACCGGACGCGGAGGTCTGCTCATGTGAAGATCTGTTCTGGGATCCATGACCGTGACGACCCGCTGACCGGTATGGAAGCAGCGGGTTTTTTATTGTATATTGGATAAAGTCAGTCAGGCGCATCATTGAACAGGGGAAGGAGAGTGCCTTATGTCGGAAAAGAGGATAGAGACCCTTTCGTTGCACGCGGGACAGGAGATACCGGATCCTGCGACGGGAGCACGTGCGGTGCCGATATACCAGACGACGTCGTATGTGTTTAAGGATACGAGCCATGCAGCAGGGCTATTTGCGCTCAAGGAATTCGGGAACATCTATACGCGGATGATGAACCCGACGACGGATGTTTTCGAGAAGCGGATTGCGGCGATCGAGGGGGGGACGGGAGCCCTGGCGGTGTCGTCGGGACAGGCGGCGGCGACGCTGGCGTTGCTGAACATCACCCGTGTGGGGGATGAGATCGTTTCTGCAAACAATCTCTATGGCGGGACTTATCAGCTTTTTCACTATACGTTTCCCAAGCTGGGGCGGACAGTGAAGTTCGTGGATTCCACGAAGCCCGAGGCGTTCAGGAAGGCGATCACGGCAAAGACGCGGGCGGTTTTTGCCGAGACGATCGGGAACCCGAAGCTGGATGTTCCGGATTTTGAGGCGATTGGCAAGATCGCCCATGAGGCGGGGATACCGTTTGTGGTGGACAACACGGTGGGGGTGGGATTGGTGAGGCCGATCGAGTACGGGGCCGATATCCTGGCCACCTCTGCGACGAAGTTCATCGGCGGGCATGGCACCTCGATTGGCGGGGTGATCGTGGATGCGGGCAAGTTCGATTGGGGAAGCGGGAAGTTTCCTGAGTTTACGGAACCGGACCCGAGCTATCACGGCCTGAAGTTCTGGGAGACGTTCGGGGACTTTCCCGCGATGGGGAACGTGGCCTTCATCATCAAGGCGAGGGTTCAGCTCCTGCGGGATATCGGTGCCGCCCTGAGCCCGTTCAACGCGTTTTTGTTCCTGCAGGGACTGGAGACCCTGCCTTTGCGACAGCGGCAGCATTCGGACAACGCCCTGGCGGTGGCGGGATTTTTGAAGGGTCATTCCCTGGTGATCTGGGTGAACTATCCCGGTTTGGAGGATCACCCGAGCCATACCCTGGCCAGGAAGTACCTTGGGAGCCATTTTGGAGCGCTGGTGGGATTTGGGATCAAAGGGGGGCTGGAAGCGGGGAAGAAGTTCATCGAATCGGTGAAGCTTCTGTCGCATCTGGCCAACATCGGAGACGCGAAGAGCCTGGTAATCCACCCTTCCTCTACGACCCATTCGCAGCTGACAAAGGAGGAGCAGGCCGTGACGGGTGTGACGGAGGATTTCATCCGGCTTTCGATCGGCCTGGAGCATGCGGAGGATATCAAGCAGGACATTGATCAAGCGCTCAGAAAGGCGGCGGGATAGGAGGTGGAAGATGAAAATTTATGAGGATATCACCAAGACGATAGGGCGGACGCCCCTGGTGAGGCTGAACCGGATTTCGGAGGGAGCCAAGGCAGAGGTGGTGGTGAAGCTGGAGTCGTTCAACCCGCTTTCGAGCGTGAAGGACCGGATCGGTGTCGCGATGATCGAGGATGCGCAGAAGCGGGGGGTCTTGAAGAAAGGTTCGGTGATCATCGAGCCGACGAGCGGCAACACCGGGATCGCGCTGGCGTTTGTGGCGGCGGCAAAAGGCTACCGGTTGATTCTCACCATGCCGGACACGATGAGTATGGAGAGAAGACAGCTGCTGGAGATATTCGGGGCGGAGCTGGTATTGACGCCTGGAGCGGAAGGGATGAAGGGTGCGATCCGGAAGGCGGAGGAGCTGGCGGCGGTGACGCCCGGGGCGGTCATCCTCCAGCAGTTCAACAATCCGGCGAATCCGGAGATCCACCGCCGGACCACTGCGGAGGAGATCTGGGAGGATACGGAGGGGAAGGTGGATATCCTGGTCGCCGGCGTGGGTACAGGCGGGACGATCACGGGGGTCGCCGAGGTGATCAAGCCCAGGAAGCCGGGATTCAGGGCTATCGCGGTGGAGCCGGAGTCGTCGCCGGTCCTTTCCGGGGGACAGCCGGGAGCGCACAAGATCCAGGGGATCGGTGCGGGTTTTGTTCCCGGGGTTCTGAACCGGGGGATCATTGACGAGATCGTCCGGGTATCGAACGACGACGCTGGGGTGACGGCGCGCAGGCTTGCGCGTGAGGAGGGGATCTTTGTGGGGATCTCCAGCGGGGCGGCCCTGTGGGCGGCCTTGGAGGTTGCCAAGCGGCCGGAAAACACGGGGAAGCTCATCGTCGTTGTCCTGCCCGATACCGGCGAACGATACCTCTCCACCTGGCTGTTCAAACAGGCGTAACAGAGATTGGAATATCTTACGAGAGGGATAGGCTGCCGGATACGCACCGTTTGCTCTCCGGCGTTTTTGCGCCAGGTGAGAAACAGCGTTACGGCAGCCGACGAAACGTTATGAAAAGTGGACTTAAAAAAGGATCACAGCAGACGATACCCGAGGACACCAGCCGTTCCCTGGGGGTTGTAGAGACCCAGTACTACACCTTTGCCGGGCCGCCCGGTCAGATGAAATTGGAAAGCGGAGAGACCTTCGGTCCTGTGACGCTGGCGTATGAAACTTACGGAGAGCTCGACAAGGAGAAATCCAATGCGATCCTTGTTCTGCATGCGCTTTCCGGGGACGCCCATGCTGCCGGATTTCACAAGGGAGAAAAGACGCCCGGCTGGTGGGACGCGATGATCGGGCCCGGGAAGCCTTTCGACACGGACCGCTACTTCGTCATCTGTTCGAACGTGATCGGCGGGTGCAAGGGCAGCACGGGACCTTCCTCTATCGATCCGCGGACGGGAAAACCTTATGCCCTGGAGTTTCCCTTTGTGACGATCGCCGACATGGTCCATGCCCAGAGATATCTGATCGATTTTCTGGGGATCGAACGCCTCCTGTGCGTGGCCGGCGGCTCGATGGGCGGGATGCAGGCCCTCCAGTGGGTGGCCTCTTATCCGGAACGGGTCCGGTCCGCCATCCCCATTGCCACCGCTCTGAAGCACTCGCCGCAGCAGATCGCCTTCAACGAGGTGAGCCGGCAGTCCATCATGGCGGACCCTGCGTGGCGGGACGGCGATTACTACGAAACAGGCCAGCCGGAAAGGGGGCTTGCCGTGGCCCGGATGATCGGCCATATCACCTTCATGAGCGACCAGTCGATGGAGGAGAAGTTTTCCCGAAGATTGAAGAACGACCGATTCAGCTTCAATTTCGATGCAAACTTCGAGGTCGAAGGATACCTCCATTACCGCGGTGCGAATTTCGTCAAGCGCTTTGACGCGAATTCCTATCTTTACATTACCAAGGCGATGGACTATTTTGACCTGTCGGGGGGAAAGTTGATCAACGGCGGGGCGGTCGACGCACGGTTCCTGGTGATCTCTTTCCGGTCCGACTGGCTCTATCCGGCATATCAGTCCCAGGAGATCGTCCGTCAGCTCAAGCAAAAACAGGTCGATGCGACCTACTGCGAACTGAAATCGACTTACGGGCACGACGCCTTTCTGGTGGAACTGGAGGGACAGACGACGCTGATCCACCATTTTTTGGAAAAGACCTATCGCGGCGAGAGGAACGGAAATGGAAATCATCGCTAACGGCATCCGCCCGGACCATCAGGTGATTCTGGATATGATCGAGCCGAGATCGCGTGTCCTGGATCTGGGCTGCGGAACCGGCGATCTGCTTCATCTGCTGGCCCGGGACAAGGATGCCCGCGCCCAGGGGATCGAACTGGATGAGAATGCCATCTATGAATGCGTGAGAAAAGGCCTTTCCGTCTGCCAGAGCGACATCGAAAGCGGTCTTGCGGAATATCCCGACGGCTCGTTCGATTATGTGATCCTCAACCAGAGCCTTCAGGAAATCCGCAAGGTCTTCTTCATCCTCCGGGAGGCGCTGCGGGTGGGCGACAAGGTCATCGTCGGTTTTCCCAACTTCGCATACATCAAGGCCCGCTTCAGCCTCTGCTGGGGCGGGAAGGCGCCCATGACCCCCTCCCTTCCCTATCGCTGGTATGATACCCCCAACGTGCGGTTTTTGAGCATCAGCGATTTCAGGGGCTTTTGCACAGAGAAGGGATTCACGGAAGAGAGGTCCTGTTTTCTCAAAGGGCAAAGGAAGATCTCCTTTTGGCCCAATCTCAGGGCCATCGACGCGATCTTTCTGCTGTCCCTGAGGAAGGCCGGATGGCCAAACAGCGTATTGACGACGATTTGATGTGCCGTTGGGGAGGCATGCCGGGGAGAATCATGGATCCGATCTACATGGACTATGCGGCGACGACGCCGACGGATAAAAAAGTGATCGAGGCGATGCTGCCTTACTTCGGCCAGGTGTATGGAAATCCGTCCAGCCTCCACGCCTTCGGCCAGGAGGCAAAGGCCGCGGTCGAGGGGGCGCGTGAGAAGATCGCCGCACTTTTGGGTGCCGGGCCGGAGGAGATCGTATTCACCAGCGGCGGTACGGAGAGCGACAATTTCGCGATCAAGGGGGTGGCGTACGCGAACCGAAACAGGGGCAACCAGATCATCACCACCGCCATTGAGCATCCGGCCGTCCTGGAGACATGCCGATTTTTGGAGGGGGAGGGCTTTGAGATCATCACCCTTCCCGTGGACGGGGAGGGCCTTGTAGATCCGGCCGCCGTGACCGCCGCGATCACCGATAAGACGATCCTCATCTCCGTCATGCACGCCAACAACGAGATCGGGACGATCCAGCCGATTGCCGAGATCGGAGCGCTGGCGCGGCAGAGGGGGATCTTTTTCCATACAGATGCCGTGCAAACCTTCGGTCAACTGCCGTTCACGATGGCCGGTCTCCCCATCGATCTGATGAGTGCGTCGGCTCACAAGCTCTACGGTCCGAAGGGGGTGGGGCTGCTCTATATCCGAAAGGGGACGAGGATCGCCCCTTTCATGCACGGCGGCGAGCAGGAGAGGGGGCGGCGCTCCTCGACATTGTACGTCCCGGGCATCGTCGGTTTCGGGAAGGCAGTGGAGTTGGCAAAGACGTCGTTGAGCGAGGAGGCCTCCAGATTGACCTCCATGCGGGATCGCTTCATCCGCGGCCTGTTCGAGCGGCTCGACGGGATCCGTCTCAACGGCCATCCCACCCTCAGGCTCCCCAACAACATCAACATCTCCGCCGAGGGCGTCGAAGGGGAAGGAGTGATCCTGAGCCTCGACATGCTGGGGATCGCCTGTTCAACCGGCTCGGCCTGTTCTTCCTCGAGCGTCGAGACCTCTCACGTCCTGACCGCCATCGGTCTGCGGAAGGAGTTTTCCCACGGTTCGGTCCGTTTCAGTCTGGGAAGGGGCACAAAGGAAGGCGATATCGATAGGGTTTTGGAGACGCTTCCCCAAGTCGTCGGGCGGCTGAGGTCCCTCTCGCCGATGCAGGGGAGAAAGAGGTAATCCCCTGCCTGTCGTCATGAGGAGGTCAATGGCAACGGGATACCCCGCGTGAGGCAAAGGGAAGAAAAGGGTGTCAGGGAAGTGAAGGCGTGATGAAAAAGGTGGCCGTCGCCATGAGCGGCGGCGTAGATTCCGCGGTGGCGGCACTGCTTCTCAAACAGAGCGGTCATGAAGTGGTCGGGGTGACCATGTGCCTGGGCGTCGTCCCTGCCGAGGGAAAAGGGGCGAAGTGCTGCGGTCCCCAGGAGATCGAGGACGCGCGGCGCGTCTGCCATGCGCTGGGGATCCGTCATTATGTGGTTGACTTTGCCGCGGATCTGGAGCAGAAGGTCATCCGGCCCTTTGTCGCGGAGTATTGCCGGGGGAGGACCCCCAATCCCTGCGTGGCCTGCAACCGGGAGATCAAATTCGGCACGCTTCTGGATAAGGCGGCGGCATGGGGCTTCGACGGGATCGCCACGGGGCATTATGCGGGCATCCAGGAAGAAAAAGGCCGCTACCTGCTGAAAATCCCGAAGGACCGCCGAAAGGACCAGACCTATTTTCTCTACGCGATCCCGAGGGAGGCGTTGGGAAGAGTCCTTTTCCCCCTGGCCGGATATGACAAGGCCGAGGTGAGAGTTATGGCGCAGGAGGCGGGCCTGCCCGTCTTCGACAAGCCCGAAAGCCAAGATATCTGCTTTATCCCGGAGGCGGGCCTTGCGGCTTTTCTTCGGGGGCGTGCGGCTGCGGTAGAGCCGGGCGAGATCGTGGACCGCCAGGGGAGGGTCATCGGCCGGCACCGGGGGATCGCCTCCTATACGATCGGCCAGAGGAGCGGCCTGGGGATCAGCTCGCCTTCGCCCCTCTATGTGACGGCGATCGACGTCGCGCGAAACCGCCTGGTCGTGGGGGAGAAAAGAGAGCTCCTGTCGGAAGGCTTGGTGGCGGATCAGGTGAATTGTCTGGTCGATGCCTTCCCCGAGGAGGGCTGGGCAAAGATCCGCTATGCCCACCGGCCGGCGAGATGCCGCCTATCGATGAACAATGACCGCCTGATGGTTCGGTTCGACAAACCTCAGGAGGCGGTTACCCCCGGACAGTCCGTTGTCCTGTATGACGAAACAACGGCTCTGGGCGGCGGGGTCATTCAGGAGGTATGGAGTGCAACTGGTTGAGAAGATACAAGGATTGAAGAAACAGCGCAAGGCGGTCATCCTCGCCCACAATTACCAGATCCCCGAGGTTCAGGATATCGCCGATTTTGTGGGCGATTCCCTGGAATTGAGCATCAAGGCCTCCCAGACGGATGCGGAGGTGATCGTTTTCTGCGGCGTCCATTTCATGGCGGAGACGGCGAAGATCCTTTCACCGGCAAAGACCGTCCTATTGCCGGATAAAAAGGCCGGCTGCCCGATGGCGGACATGATCACGGCCGAGCAGCTCCGCGGCCTGAAGGCCGAGCATCCCGGGGCGAAGACCATCTGTTACGTGAACACCTCGGCCGAGGTCAAGGCGGAGTGCGACCTCTGCTGCACCTCCGCCAACGCCGTGCGGATGGTCGGGGAGGTGATGCGGGATGCAAAGGAGATCATCTTCGTTCCCGACCAATACCTGGCCGGCTATGTGACAGCAAAAACGGGCCGCACGTTCATCACCTGGCCGGGATTCTGCCCCACCCATGCCAAGATCCTGCCCGGTCATGTGAAGGAGGCGCGGGCTCTCCATCCCGAGGCGGTCGTGATGGTCCATCCCGAATGCCGTCCCGAGGTGACGGCCCTGGCGGATATCACGATTTCCACCGGCGGGATGATCCGATACGCCAAAGAGACGGAGGCACGGGAGATCATCGTGGGGACGGAGCCCGGGATCATCCACCGGCTGAAAAAAGAGGCCCCAGGCAAGATCTTTTATCCGGTCTCGGATTCCGTCATCTGCCCGAATATGAAGCGGACGACCCTGGAGAAGGTCCTCTGGTCGCTCGAGGATATGGAGCACAAGATCGAGGTGCCCGAGGCGATCGCCGACCGCGCAAGACGGTGCATCGAGGAGATGCTGAGCGTCGGCCGCTGAAAGGAGGGCCGTGCATGGAGAACAGGAAAAGTGTCCAAGCGCTGCATGTGGGTCACGGGGAGAGCGGGATCAGAACGGAATGGGCGGCCCGCGAGTTTCCTCTGACGATCCTGCTCAACGGCGAACAGCTGGTCACGGTCCTGTGCTCCCCTACGGACCTGGAGGCGCTCGCCGTGGGCTTCCTCTTTTCCGAAGGGATGATCAAAGCCAAGGAGGAGGTCACGGGGCTGACGCTCGACGACGAGCGGGGGATCGTCCGGATCCGAACGGCCACGGACAAGACGGCGGACGGCAAGCTCTTCATGAAACGGGTCCTAACGACCGGCTGCGGGCGGGGGATGGCCTTTTACAGTTACGCCGATCTGGACCGCAAGAAAAAGGTTCGGTCCGATCTGCGGGTGACCCCGGCGCAGGTGCTGTCTCTCAGCAAGGGATTTCAGGGCGCCTCCGAGCTCTATCGGACCACGCACGGGGTTCACAGCGCCGCCCTCTGTGACCGGCAGAAGATCCTGGTCTTTGCCGAGGATATCGGGAGGCATAACGCCGTTGACAAGGTCCTGGGCCGCTGCCTCCTGGACGGTATCCCCGTTTCCGACCGGATCCTCATCACGAGCGGAAGGATCTCCTCGGAGATCCTCTTCAAGACCGCGGGGAGCGGCATCCCGGTCCTGGTCTCAAAGTCGGCCCCCACGGACCTGGGGGTGGATCTGGCCCGCGAATTGGGGATCACCCTGATCGGCCTGGTACGCGGCGGGGGGATGAACGTCTACGCAGGTGAAGAGCGGATCGATCTCCCGCCGGGACAGACCGGTTCGGAAGGGACGGGATCGGCGGCGGCCGAGAAGGGAAATCCATAAGGAGTGAAGATTCAGCCCATGAAAGGGACGATCGTTGCTGTCTGCCGAAGCGAGCAGACGGGCACCCGCAAGGAGCCCTGCGGGGAGGGGGTTTTCATCGCGGATTACGGCCTGGGCAGGGACGCGCATGCGGCGCAAGGCATCGCCCGGCAGGTGAGCCTGCTTTCCGTGGAGAGCATCGCCAAGATGAAGATCCTCGGCCTGGAGCTGAATCCGGGCGATTTCGCCGAGAACCTGACGGTTGAGGGATTGGAGCTCTATTCCCTTCCTGTCCGGACAAGGCTCCGTGTCGGTGAGGAGGTGATTCTGGAGATCAGCCAGATCGGGAAGACCTGCCACAGCGGTTGCGCCATCTTCAAGGAGGTGGGCGCCTGCATCATGCCTAAGGAAGGGGTTTTCGCCCGAGTCATCCGAGGCGGGAAGATCGGCGACGGCGATCCGGTTGAAGTCATCAGTGAAGGGGATTGAACGGCAAAGTCAAAAAGGAAAGAAAGCGATGTCGCATATAAAAGGAAAAAAGGTTGCGTCGGTAAAAAAAACGACGGAGGAGGATTTCTCCGGACTGGTGGAGGCCCTCTGCTCCCTGAAGAACGGATCCACCGCGGATATCAGGAAGCGCTGGCAGGAGCAGGAGCTGCCTTCCCGGCAGGTCATCGGCCAGGTCATCGAGTCGCTCCGCTCCGTGCTTTTTCCAGGCTATTTCGGCTTTTCCGAACTCAAGGCGGAGAGCCTCCGGTTCCATGTCGGCTCGACCTTGGACCATATCCGGCGGGATCTGCAGGAGCAGATCAAAAGAGGGCTCTGTTTCTCCTGCGAGGAAGGTCCGGAATGCCTGCCTGTCTGCGACCGGAGGGCCCGCGACCTGACCGGTGAATTCCTCAGGGAGTTGCCCAAGGTCCAGCGGCTGCTTGCCCTGGACGTCAAGGCCGCCTATGAGGGCGATCCCGCGGCCGCAAATCAGGACGAGGTGATCTTCTGCTACCCGGGGCTCGTGGCGATCACGAATTACCGTCTGGCCCATGAGCTGCGGCTGCTCGACGTGCCGATCATCCCCCGGATCATCACCGAAGCAGCCCACAGTGCGACCGGGATCGACATCAATCCGGGCGCGGCGATCGGGGAGAGGTTCTTCATCGATCACGGCACCGGCGTGGTCATCGGGGAGACCTGCATCATCGGCGATCGGGTCCGGCTCTACCAGGGGGTCACTCTCGGGGCGAAGAGCTTCCAGCTGGATGACGAGGGGAATCCCGTCCGGGGGATCGACAGGCATCCGATCGTTGAGGATGACGTGACCATCTACTCCGGAGCGACGATCCTCGGCCGGGTGACGATCGGGCGCGGTTCGGTCATCGGCGGGAATGTCTGGCTGGTGCACAGCGTGCCGCCGGGGAGCCGGATCACCCAGGCACAGAGCCGCGACGAGGATTTTGAGAAAGGCTCCGGCATCTGAAGGCAGACGGCAATGAAGAAGGGTAAAAGGTACCGATCTCTTTACTTCCCCGCCTGGACGATCGTCACCGCCGTCCTTACCCTCCTTCTGGTCATCGCCTTTTCCACCTACCGGAACATGAGCCGGGAGAAGGGGCGGATGGAGGAGTCCCTGCTCAGGGAAGGCCTCGTGATCATCCGGGCCATCGAAGCCGGGATCCGCGCGGACTTTCCGGCAACCCCTCCCGACACCCAGCGCCTGCAAAAACTGGTGGAAGAGGTTTCCCGGGAACCGGAGGTGGCGGCCATCGTCATCTTCGATAAAGAGGGAAACGTCTTGGCGACAAGCCGCCCCCCGGGTCCGTCGACTGCGGCAAAAGTCGGCGGAGCCCCTTCACTGCGTCTCCTGCTGAGAGAAAAAGGGACGATCACACGTTATCGGGAGTTGCCTGACGGAGTGCAGGCCTTCGAGGTCATCCAGCCTTTCCGTCCTTTTGGATACCCGATTCGACCCGCGTTGCGTCGAGACACCGAGGCCGGGCCGGCGATTCAGGAAGGACCGCTGCAGCGGTGGGCCGAGGACAAGATGATCGCCCTGAGTCTTCGACTGGCGACCTTCGAGACGGCACGCCAGGAGGACATGCACCATAACCTCCTGATGGCGGCGATCCTGGTGGTCCTGGGGACCGGGGCGCTTTATTTTATTTTCATTGTTCAGAACTACTACCTCGTGGACCGCACCCTGGACCGGATGAAGACCTATACCGAAAACGTGGTGGAAAGCATGGCCGACGGCCTGGTTTCCATCGACCGGGAGGGGAAGATCGTCACGCTGAACCGGCAGGCCGATGAAATCCTGGGCTCCGGCCGGGAACGCCTTGAGGGAAAGACGATCGGCTCCGTGTTGGGCGACGGGATCGGTCGCATCCTGGACTCCGCGGACGGACAGGCGCCGGTGCGGGACAGGGAGCTGGACTTTCATAAAGATAAAGACAAAGACGGCGGGATTCCCCTCAGCATCAGCGTCGCGCCGCTTCGGGACGAAAAGGGGCAGGAGATGGGGTCGGTCCTCCTCATCAAGGACCTGCGTGAGATACGCGATCTCCAGGAAAAGGTGCACCGCAGCGAGCGTCTGGCGTCACTCGGGCGGTTGGCCGCCGGCGTGGCGCATGAGATCCGCAATCCCTTAAGCTCCATCAAGGGGTTTGCCCAGTATTTCGTGAAACGGTTCAGCGGACAACCCGAGGAGCAGGGGTATGCCTCGGTGATGGTCAAGGAGGTCGACCGCCTCAACCGGGTGATCACCGAGCTGCTGGATTTTGCCGGACCCAAAGAGCCGCACCGGGAGCCTCAATCGCTGACGGCGATCGCCGAACAGGCCTTGAAACTCCTGGCCCCTGATCTTGAAGTCCGTAAAGTAGATGTCGTAAAGGATTACGAGCCGGACCTGCCGGCGGTGTCGGTGGACCGCGACCGGATCTCCCAGGTATTTATCAATATCCTCCTCAATGCGTTGGAGTCCATGGAGAGCGGGGGAGTGATCCGGATCGGCCTGCGCCGGTGCGGCCCCCCTCCGGCGGTGGAGATCTCTATCGCCGATACAGGAGGAGGGATTCCGGAGGAGGATCTGGAAAAGGTCTTTGAGCCGTTCTTCAGCAGAAAGCGAAAAGGGACCGGTCTGGGTCTGGCGATCGTCCACCAGATCGTGGAGAGCCATAGGGGAGACATTCAGGTAGAGAGCCGGCCGGCAAGAGGGACGACTTTCCGGATACGCCTGCCTCTGGAGAAAGACGAAGAGACCCTCCCCGGCAAGATGGCTGAAGGACAGGGATATGGATGAAAGACCTAAAGTGCTGATCGTGGACGATGATCAGAGCCATCGGATCATGCTTCGGGCGGTCCTGAAGGAAGAGGATTATCGCGTGACGGAGGCGGCCGATGGGATAGAGGCCGTGAAGGCCGTGGAAAATGAGGCCTTCGACATCATCCTTCTGGATATCCGCATGACGAAGATGGACGGGATCGAGGCGCTGACCGAGATTCGGAAGATCAGCCCACTCGTGCCGGTTCTGGTGATGACCGCGTACGCTTCGGTAAAGACCGCCGTGGAGGCGCTCAAGGCCGGGGCGTTCGACTATGTGACCAAACCGCTGGACATCGAGGAACTGAAGATCCTGATCGAAAAGGGGCTGGAGCAGTACCATCTCCGGGCGGAGAACCTGGCCCTCAAGGAGCGGATCGGAGACCGCTTCGATTTTTCCCGGATCATCGGCAGGAGCGGGAAGATGCAGGCCCTTCTGGACACGCTGGCCATGGTCGCGCCGTCCGATGCCACCGTCCTCATCATGGGGGAAAGCGGGACCGGTAAGGAGGTGGCGGCCAATGCGATCCATCAGAACAGCACCCGTGTCGGGCAGCCGTTCATCAAGGTCTCCTGCGCCGCCCTGCCGGAGACCCTCCTGGAGAGCGAGCTTTTCGGGCATGAAAAAGGTGCCTTCACCGGTGCGCTTTCCCACCGCGAAGGAAGGTTTGCGCTTGCCCATCGGGGAACGATCTTCCTGGACGAGGTGGGAGAGATGAGCCCCTCCGTCCAGACGAAGCTTCTGCGCGTCCTCCAGGAAAAGGAGTTCGAGCCGTTGGGAAGCGCCCGAACGATCAAGGTGGACATCCGGGTGATAGCCGCCACGAACAAGGATCTGGCAATAGAAGTCAAAGAGGGCCGATTCCGGGAGGATCTCTATTACCGCCTGAATGTGGTCCCCGTCACGATACCGCCGCTTCGCGACCGGAAGGAAGACATCCCTCCCTTGGCGGACCATTTTCTGGCCGTCTATCGGGAGAAGAACCGGAAACCGTTGAAAGGGATCTCAGGCAAGGCGCTGGATCTGCTCGTCCGTTACGATTGGCCGGGAAACATCCGTGAACTGGAAAACAGTATTGAAAGGGCGGTGATCATGGCCAAAGGAGAGAGGATCACGCCCGCCGATTTCCCTCCCCAGATCCAGAGACTTTCCGGGGAAGGAGACAGAGGAGACTCGGCGATTCCTTATGGGATGAGCCTCGCTGAAATGGAGAAGATGCTGATCGTCAAGACACTCGCCGAAATGGACGGCAACCGCACCCGTGCCGCGGAAATCCTCGGCATCAACCGCCGTACCCTGCAGAACAAACTAAAGGAATACGGTTTGGCTCCCGCCTCTGCGACAGAGGAGGAGTAAAGGAGGAAATGGCTCCAAAAAATCACGAGGAGGCAATATGAAAAAGACGGTTTTGACGATCGTTGTCCTTTTGTTTCTACTGGCCGTTTATTTGACCCTCTGGCCGGTCCCGATTATACCCGTCCGCTGGAATGCGCCCCTGCCGCCCGGCTATACAGGCCCCCACGCGGTCAACACCAGGCTTGCCGGCCTTCAGATGATCTCCCTGGGCGCTGAAGTAGGCCCGGAGCATGTTGCCATGGGGAAGGACGGCAAGCTCTATACCACGGTTGCCAGCGGCAACATCCTGCGGATGAATCCCGACGGCGGCGCGCAGGAGGTCTTTGTGAACACCGGCGGGAGGGTGCTGGGTTTTGACTTTGACGGCTCCGGGAACCTGATCGCCGCCGACGCCGTGAGGGGCCTGCTGTCGATCAGTCCGGAAAGGAAGATCACTGTGTTTACCGACAAGGTCAACGGAGATCCCATTCGCTATGCCGACGCCGTGGCGGTAGCCAAATCCGGGGTGATCTATCTGAGTGATGCATCGACCCGCTTTGCCCCCAAACAGTGGGGCGGGACATTTGAGGCGAGCATCCTGGACATCCTCGAGCAGTCGTCGACCGGTCGCATCCTGGGGTATGACCCGGCAAAGAAGACGACCCGTCTCATCGCCAAAGGCTTCAGCTTCGCCAACGGTGTTGCCCTGAGTCAGGACGAGCAGACCCTTTTCGTCAATGAAACAGGCAAATACCGGGTATGGAAAATTTCCGTGAATGCGAGCGATCTGGATATCTCGGTTCCCGGCGACCAGGCCAAAGTCCTGTTCGACAACCTTCCAGGTTATCCGGACAACCTGATGCGCGGGCTTGACGGGAAGATATGGCTGGGGTTCACCAAACCGCGCAATCCCACCATCGACAAACTGGCCGCCAATCCGTTTCTGCGCAGGGTCACCCTGCGCCTGCCGCGCTCGCTGTGGCCTGTTCCCAAGGCGTACGGTCATGTGATGGCCTTCACGGAGGACGGCAAGGTGGTGGCGGATTTGCAGGATCCGAGCGGCGCTTATCCGGAAACGACCGGGGTGACGGAGACCGCCGACCGGCTCTTTATCCAGAGCTTGCACGCCAAAGGATTGGGCTGGATGCCCAGATGAATCTATGGGGTAATATCTTGACAAATCCCATTGGTGTCCGTATCGTCCGTACCTAAAAAGAAATTTCGCAGCATTTCCTTAACGGATTCGACGGAGGGGATATGAAAGCATCGGTCTTCCTGGCGAGATACCTCAAGTCCCAGGGTCTGCAGCGCGCATTCGGCCTGCCCGGAGGGGAGGCCATTTCCTTGATGGAGGGCCTGCGACAGGTGGACATCCCCTTCATCCTCAGCCATCACGAGTCCGCTGCCGGATATATGGCGGGCACCACCGGCCTTCTCACGGGAGTGCCGGGGCTCTGCATCGTCACCCGCGGCCCCGGGGCGGTGAACATGGTCAGCGCCGTCGCCATGGCCCACCTGGATCGGCTGCCTCTGATCGCCATCTCCGGCGACCTGGAACCTTCCCAGGTGGGAAGGTTCACCCACCAGTGGCTCGACCTCGTCAATCTCTTCCAGCCGATCACGAAGTCCAGCGGCAGACTGCTGGCCGACGGGATCGAGACCACCCTGCCTCAGGCGCTGGAGCTGTCCCGTTCGGGCAGGCCGGGCCCCGTATACTTCGCCTTTCCCGGTTCAGAGGCCAACAGGGAGCTGCCCCACCTCGGCGACATGTCGGTGGAGGAGATCGGTCGGCGTTACTCCGTCGCGCCTAAAGTCGGGACAAAAGCGGATCCCTCCGATGTGATCGATGCACTGCGTGCGGCGAAGGCGCCGATCCTCATGGCCGGTCAGGGCGTCGCCTTCTCCCGCACGAGCACCGCACTCGTCGCCACCGCCGAACACCTGCGGACGCCGGTGACGGTGACCGCCCAGTCCAAGGGCTGCTTCCCCGAAGACCATCCCCTGTTTGCCGGCACATTCGGGGTTTACACCGACGCCCCGATTTATGACCTCATCCAGGAGGCGGACCTCATCCTCGCCGTCGGTCTTGACGGCGTGGAGTTCTTCAAGCCCTGGAAGATCCAGGTCCCCGTGGTCAGCGTGGCGCCCGCCGGGGCCGATGACCCCTCTTACTCGCCGAAGGCCGCCGCTGACGGCGACCTGTCGTCTCTGCTGGGCGCCATCCGAAAGGAGATAGGAAAGGGGAGCGGGTGGACATTGGAGCGGATCGGGGGCTGCCGCAAAGAGGTAGAGACCATGATGATTCCGGAGATCGCCGAGAAGGGCGGCCGTGTCGCTCCCCAGACTGTGCTGGAAGAGATGCGGAAGCTCCTCCCCAGAGAGGGCATCCTGACGGTCGACGTGGGCGCCCACAAACTGGTCGCCATGGCTCAGTGGCCGGCATTTGCGCCGGAGACTTTCCTCACCACCAACGGAATTTCCTCTATGGGCTACGCCATCCCCGGCGCCGTTGCGGCCAAGCTCGCCCGGCCCGAGAAGCAGGTTGCGGCCTTTATGGGAGACGGCGGCTTCCTGATGTACACGGGAGAGCTGGAGACCCTGGCGCGTCTGAAGCTGCCGGTCACGGTGGTCGTGATGAACGATGCAGCCCTCAGCTCGATCAAGGTGAAGCAGGCAAAACGCAACCTGCCCCCGATAGGCGTCGACTTTGGCGAACCGGACTATGCGGGGATCGCCCGCGACTTCGGGCTGCTGGGGATGAAGGCGACCAGCCGGGAGGAATTCAGGAAGGTCTTTCAGCAGGCGCTGGGGTCAGGCCGGGGGGCGGTAATCGAGGTCGCCGCCTACTATGACGAATACCTTCGCTACCAGTAGCAAACGAAAAATGACCTTGCTCCATCGCATCGATTCCAGCGGAGGAAGGCAGGGAGCATCCAGAAAAGGGACTTTGGAGCGGCAGGCACAACGGACGGCAGCCGGGATCACCAGCGATCGACCGTATAGAGCGGGGCCTGCTGCTGGAGCAGCTCCGCGGAGCGGCTGGGATTGTGGATGCCGCAGAGGCAGGGTTTCGCGAGGATTTCACAGGCGGTCTCTTCGCTGACCTTGCCTGTCTTCAGCCGGCGGATCGTGTCGCGGACCAGGTTGGGAGAGACGAGGCCATGGCCGCACATCGTCGTGAACTCCCGGATGTCCGCGGCCGGCAGGCGGTCCGTCCGCCCGTGGATCCCCAGTGAGAGGTTGACCATGTGGGGGTCGATACCGATCTCCGTGGCGATCTTCCGGACGCTGTCGATGTTTCCGCTGATTACAACCGAGATCCCCTCATCCGCCTCCTTGATCCGTCTCAGCGCTTCCTTGAGTTTCACCCGGTCGTTGAAGATGGAATAGACGCGGGTTCCGTCGAACTGGATGGTATCGGTCGGCAGCAGGTCCCGGCCGTTGTATACACAGTAGGCGTTGGCCCCCTCGATCACCGTCCCCGGCTGACCGTCTTCCGGTTTGCCGCCGCCGGTGCTCTTGCGGCGCCGCGTCTTTGCCATGATATTGACGGGGCCCGACTGGTGGATCAGCTCCGTGATGTGGCGCACCTTCGGGGCGCTTCCCTTGTAGTTGAATCCTTTCGACGGATAGATGAACAGGACATAGTCCCGCTCCAGGGAGTCCGGGCTGCCTTCTCGATGCAGACTGTGCGTCATCTCTTCATCCTCATTCCCAGGCCCGTCCCAGCCCCATGTTGATCTTGGCGTTCGGTCTCCAGGCAAGACCCTCCGCATGGATTGCATCTAAGACCTCTTCGGGGATCTTCAGCCCCGGCCCGACGACGGTAAAGACATCGATGCAAAAGACGCTGTCGACCTCCTTCGCGACCTCTTTCAATGTACGGAGTATCCCGCCGAGTTTGCTGCACTCGACCTGAAGCTCGATGATGGCGGACAGGACCCTTTCTCCCAGCAGCTCAGGTTTCAGATCCCCTGTCGCCTCGTCGGCGATCATGGAGTGGATCGGATTGTGCTTCTCGATTTCGCGGATGCCGCCTCGGGCCAGCGCCCGGGTGATCTTCTGGACATCATGAAGAGACATGCCGATCGTGGGCCGGCCGACCTCGATGGCCACGCCCACCTCGCCGGGACCGCAGCGATGGGTGACGTCGTTTGTTTTGGATTCCTCCGTGCCCCGGCCCTGGATGCCGGTCGCTTCATGGGTCGCGACAGGATCGCTGAAGTATTTGCGCACCGCCCGCGGGTACTCGAACACAGAGGGGGATTCGGCGAGGGCGTCCACCGGACATTCCGCGTTCCGCCGGCAGTTGCCGCATTCATAGCAGATATCCTGATCGATGCTGCTCTTGAGTCCGTCATAGCGGATCGCCGCGGTGGGACAGTAAGGCCGGCAACGGCCGCAACCCACACAGAGTTCATCGCGAATGATCATGTACGTTGCCTTTTGTCAAAGGAAATCGGCATCTGCTTTTATCCTCTTCTGCCGTCAGATCCGGTGATCCGTAAAACCTGTCTTTCTTGTGGATGTCAACGTTCCTCCTCACCGATTTGCGTCCTCATCATCTTGACCGTCTTGAAACAGACGGCAATCGTCATCACCAGGGCAATCCCCAACAGGACAGCGGAAATCGGCCGCGTTACGAAGACCGATATCCTCCCCTGACCGAGGGCGAGCGCCCGGTAAAGGGAGTGTTCCATGATGGGGCCCAGCACCAGGCCGATGATCAGGGGGGCGCCGGAGATGTCGTATTTCTTCATGAAATAACCGGCCACGCCGAACAGGAGCATGACCCAGACGTCGAAGACATTGGTGCTGAGGGAGTAAACACCGATCACGCAGATCAGAATGATGATCGGATAGAGGATGCTGTAAGAAACGCGAAGGCTCAGCGAGAAGAGCGGGACCATGGGAAGATTCATGATGAGCAAGATGACGTTTCCTACGAACATGCTGGCGATCAGGGCCCAGACGAAATCGGGACTCGTATGAAACAGCATCGGCCCCGGCTTGAGACCATACATCATCAGCGCTCCGAGCATCACTGCCGTAGCCCCGGAACCCGGGATGCCGAGGGCCAGCAGCGGCGCCATGGCTCCCGAGCACGCGGCGTTGTTTGCGGTTTCAGGCGCCGCAACCCCTTCGATCGCCCCCTCGCCGAAGCGTTCAGGATGCTTCGCAACGCTTTTTTCCACGCCGTAGGACAGGAAGGAGGCGATCGTCGAGCCGGCTCCCGGCAGGGCACCGACAAAAAACCCGATCGCTGTACCGCGGAGCATCGCCCCTGTGGAATCAGCCAGATCTTTCAGGGTAGGCCACAATTTGTTGAAAGGCACCTTGATGGAATCCATCTTCATGAATTCCTCGGCGGAGACCAGAACCTCGCCGATGCCGAACACGCCCATGACCACGACAACGAAATTGATGCCATCCATGAGCTCTGGGACTCCGTATACAAAGCGGGGGGCGCCCTGAACCACATCCGTTCCCACGACACCCAAGGCAAGCCCGAGGACGCCGCTCATCAGCGATTTGGCGATCGATTTCCCTCCGACAAAGACAATGGTGAGCATTCCCATGAGGATCAAGCTGAAATACTCCGCCGGACCGAATTTCAGGCTGAAGTCGGCAAGAGGTACGGCAACAAAGATCAGGGCGATGGTGCCGACAAACCCCCCGATGAAAGAACCGATCGCGGATATTCCCAGGGCAGATCCCGCCCTGCCCTGCAGGGCCATCTTGTATCCGTCGAAAGTGGTGACGACCGAAGCGCCTTCGCCTGGGACGTTGATCAGGATCGATGTCGTCGAGCCGCCGAATTTCGACCCGTAATAGATGGAGGTGATCATGATCATGGCGGGTGTCGCGTCCATTCCGAAAGTGAACGGGAGCAGGAGGGCAATGGTCGCCGAAGGGCCCAATCCGGGAAGGATCCCCACCAGGGTACCGAAAAAGCAGCCGATGACCGCCATCCACAGATTGTACGGGGTAAAAAAGATCGAAAAACCGTGCATCAGACTCTGCAAGATATCCATGGAAGCTCTCCCCTGTTAAAGACCACACCATCCCTTCGGGAGGTCCACGTTCAGCCAATAGCGGAAAATCAGAAAGAGGGCGCCGCTGAGAACTATGCTGTAAAGGACCCCTTTTACGATAGAGTATTTTTCCAACACAATGAGGATCAGGGCGATGAAGACAAAAGCCGCCAGGACAAACCCGATCTTCATCATGAAGAAGACCAGTCCCGCAGTAATCAGCAGGATCAAACCTAACCGCAGAAGCGCTTTCCCCGCCGGCATCTTCACTTCTTTACCTTCTTCTTTAGCGTCTCGGCGCCGGATGGAGTCAAACAAAAGGAAGAGGGAGAGCAGGCAAAGACAGATCCCCAGCCAGAAAGGAAGAAAGCCCGGTCCGGGTGTATAATCGGTCGTATAATCATAATTGAGTGACTCGATGACGAGCCAGCAGCTCAGCGCAAGAGAGATGAGCGCAAATATCCTGTCTGCCCTCTTCATAAAGCGGCTCCTTCCGGTAGGCGGATTGTGAGCGTTATTTCTTTGCCTTATACATTTCCAGGGTCTCGAAATCCTTCTTCAGACCGTCCACAAACGTCACAAGATACTTCTTGAACTCGTCATGCTTGAGGAAGGATTCAACCGTCTGAACGGATTTGAGGTAATCCCTGAATCCCTGCACCTTCATCAGCTTTGCAAAGGCATCTTCCCAGTAAGTGACGGCATATGCGGGAAATCCCGGGCCTGCCCAGAATCCTCTGAACTGCGTATAGCTGACGTTGAGTCCTGCTTCTTTCACCGTAGGTACATCCGCCATAAAGGGGATACGTTCAGGGGTCATGGTCACCAGCGGCCGGATCTTCTTGGCTTCGAGCATCCCCATCTGCTCCTGGGGATTGGCAACGGTCAGGTCTACGTGGCCGCCGAGCAGTGCTGCCGCACACTCGCCGCCGCCCTTAAAGGCCACGATATTGAATTGTATGCCCGCTGCCTGGGCGATGCGATTGGCGCAGATGTGCTCCGTGCCTCCGATGGTGCTGATGGCGACACTCACTGTCTTGGGGGCCTTTTTCGCAGCGGCAATGACATCGTTGAGGCTCTTGAAGGGCGAGTCGAAACGGACGAACATCAGATTGGGATCTTCAACCATTTTAGAGATCAATACCAGATCCTCGATCTTCAGGCGGGTGGCCCCCCGCATCATTGTCGTCAAAGGGCTTGTCACTCCCTGCATGATCACGTAAGGATCGCCTTTCTTGCTGTCGAGGTAGTTGAGGGCCACTGCCGCTCCTCCTCCTGTCCGGTTGGTGACCTGTATCTTCTGCTTGACCAGGCCCTCTTTTTCCAGGAAATGGGCCACCTGGCGGGCGAACAAGTCACTTCCTCCCCCCGCTGAAGCATGAACAACAAACTCGATTGGATTTTCCGGATAGGCGGCCATTGCCGCGGGCGCCAGAGCCAGTGTCAGGAACAGAAAAATGACTGTAACCGAAAAGGACCGTGCTTTCATTTTCATGGAAACCTCCTTCGCTGTTATTCCTTGCATAGGTTAAGAAGAAACACATCGGATTCAGGCCGATTCGACAGGCCGGAGTTCATAAGGGAGGAACAGGAAAAAACGGCAAGAAACCGATGTCCTTGGAGATCATTGCGGAGATGTTCGCTATCTAAAATCACAGAAATGAACGCTCCCTGAGATTTTGTGGATAACGCTTTTATAAAGAGAGGAACTAAACTATAAACCCAACGGGAACGGCTTTTTCGGCAAGAAACCTATGCAAAAATTGGTTCGCCACACGGAACGGATTCTCTTATATATCCAGTAGGTTGGAAAGAATGAAATCTTTTGTGTATGCAAGTAGTATACGATGAGCATTCCTGCCTGTCAATAAAAAAATGACCCCGAAAAACTGGGGTCATTACCGATCACACTGTGTGGATTTATTGATTCGGATTTGTTCCGTCTTTTTACCCTTCAAATGTCTTGTCGTAGTTCAGGACGTTGCTGCGACGGAAACCGAGGGGTTCGACGAAACGTATCAGTTCCTCATTCTGCTCTTCGATCAGGGTACGGATCGTCCCGATCCCCTCCTCCTGGCAGTGGGCCACGATTCTTCCCAAAAGTTGGACACCGATACCGCGGTTCTGGTAATCGGGATCAACGAGGATACTATGGAGGATGCATACCCCGGTTAAGGGGATCATGACATACGCCAAATGGGCGATGGCAAAACCGATAATGGTGCCGTTGACTTCTGCAACAAAACTTACATCCAGCGGTCCACCCGGGTCGGTTGTTACCATGTCTTTATAAGTCAGGGAGCTTTTCGATCTGCCGAGTTTTTTATCCAGTGCAAGGATCTCGTGGATATCGCTCCGCGTCATGGGCCTGATCTTCACATTCTGTTCCGAATTATTCATTTCTTTACCTCCGATAGTTATTTCTGATGGGGCATGTTGTGGATGATCTTGGCAACTATTGTAAGTTATGAATCAAATTTGTCAACCATTTTACTTGAGTTATGTCAGTGACACATGATATGTCCGGTTTAGTAGCACATCATCTGTCCGGTTTTTATAAGGTCACCGTTGGAGGTGACCGATGGGACGGACAGGATTGCTACAGGAGATCCGGAGGATGCGAT